>Ga0123519_10001406_pt1 | contig 41106 bp, 43 predicted proteins | sample YelNatPaOPRAMG02_FD_87396 | JGI IMG/M metagenome (GOLD analysis project Ga0123519, IMG submission 87396) | Hot spring microbial communities from Yellowstone National Park - Yellowstone National Park OP-RAMG-02 (version 2) | ecosystem: Environmental > Aquatic > Thermal springs > Hot (42-90C) ...
ACTGGAATCGGCCTCGCCATGATCGCGGCCGTGAAGGGATATAAACTCATCCTGACGATGCCGGACACCATGAGCCTCGAAAGGAGGCGGCTGCTGAAGGCTTATGGAGCTGAGCTCATCCTTACGCCCGGCTTGAAGGGTATGAGCGGCGCGGTGGAGGAGGCTGAGAAAATAGCCGCTGAGACGCCGAACTCATTTATGCCGCACCAGTTTAAGAACCCAGCCAATCCTAAAGTTCACAGAGAAACCACAGGGCCAGAGATATGGGAAGCCACAGGGGGAAGAGTTGACATATTCGTCGCGGGCGTTGGCACAGGGGGCACAATCACCGGCGTATCAGAGTACATCAAGCCTAGGAAGCCTGAATTCAAAGCCGTAGCCGTGGAGCCGTTTAACTCACCCGTCTTGTCGGGTGGTAAACCTGGGCCCCATAAGATTCAGGGAATTGGCGCTGGATTCATACCTGAGGTTTTAAGGCTTGAACTCATCGACGAGATAATTAAGGTTAAAGATGAGGAGGCTTTGAAGGCCGCTAGAAGGCTGGCTAGGGAGGAGGGAATTCTCGCGGGAATCTCATCAGGGGCCGCGACCCACGCGGCGTTAACTCTCGCTCAAAGACGGGAAAACGCTGGGAAGCAGATCGTTGTAATTCTCCCCGACACAGGTGAAAGATATTTAAGCACGGAGTTGTTCGAGTAAGCGCCTCTTCAGACAGGAGGGAAAACGTTTTTTATTTACAGACGCTCAGCTGAGATGGTTGTGAGGGTTAGAAGTTGACCAGAGGCTTCATGGACTACTTGGAGTCCATAATGAGAAGGGACCCCGCCGCTAAAAGCAAACTGGAGGTGTTGTTATGTTACCCCGGACTCCACGCCATCCTCGTTCACAGGATCGCTCACAAGTTATGGGTCAAGGGGTTTAAACTTTTGGCGAGGTTGATCTCGCATCTGAACAGATTCTTCACGGGGATAGAAATTCACCCCGGAGCGGAAATCGGCTCCAACTTCTTCATCGACCATGGAATGGGAGTAGTCATAGGTGAAACCGCCGTAATCGGGAACAACGTCACCATGTATCAAGGGGTAACATTGGGGGGAACAAGCATGGAGAAGAGGAAGAGGCATCCCACTGTTGAGGATGATGTGGTGATTGGGGCTGGAGCCAAAGTTCTAGGCAACATCGTGATTGGAGCCGGATCGAAAATTGGCGGCGGATCCGTCGTGGTGGAGTCATGTCCACCCAACTCGATAGTGGTAGGAGTCCCTGGGAGACCGGTTCCCAGAGGGAAGCCTAGGCCCATGATAGACTTAGAGCACGGCGAGTTGCCTGACCCAGTTGTAGACGCGTTAAACAGGCTCATCGAACGTATAACATGTTTGGAGGAGAGGGTTAAAACCTTGGAGGAAGGGTTAAAGCCAAGGATCTAAGGTTTAGAGCGAATTTCTAGTCCACTATTGATGAATTGCCTCCTGAACCCTGGAGAGGGCCTCCTCTATTCGGTTTAACGGTATGGTTAACGCAAACCTAAGGTATCCTTCCCCATGTTTTCCAAACCCCACGCCTGGGGTGGCTACGACCCCCGCCTCTAGGAGTCTTGCAGCGTACTCCATCGAGGAGCCTCCGCATTCAACCCATAGGTAGAAGGTGGCCTTCGGCTTAAAGCATTTTAAGCCCATTTTAGCCAAGCCTTCGGCAAGACGATCCCTCCTCCTCTGATACTCTAAAACGTTTTTCTTCAACTGGCCGAGGATCTCCTGACTACTGTAGTTTCTTAGGGCCCAAGCCGCCGCCTTCTGTAAGTAAACGGGGGGTCCTGAGTCTATTTGAGACTTCACTTCAACCAACCCCTTTATAAGCTGTTTATTCCCTACGGCGAAGCCGATTCGATCCCCCGTTACGCTCAGCGTCTTCGAGCATGAGTGAAATTCCACCGCGACTTCCTTAGCTTCATCCACTTGCATTATGCTGGGCGCGGTGTATCCGTCGAAGGCGATTTCAGAGTACGCGTTGTCGTAGCATACGATTATATTCTCCTCCTTCGCCCTTTCAATCAACTCTTTTAGGAATTCGAGGTCCGTGACGGCTCCGGTTGGATTGTTCGGATAGTTTAAGTACAGCATCTTGGCTTTTTTCCCGCTCATCGCGTTGAGGTCTGGTTTGAACCCCATTTCCTTCAACAAGGGAATGTCAACTGGCTGCCCGTCGCTGAGCAGGGTGGCGCCGTTCCTATACACTGGGTACGCGGGGTCTGGAACCAGAACCCTGTCCCCATCGTCGATGAAGGCCCTCGCGATGTTGGCAAGCCCCTCTTTAGACCCTATCAAAGCCACGACTTCGTTTTCAGGGTCCAAGTCAACTCCGAACCTAAACTTATACCATTCCGATACGGCGATCCTGAAATCCTCCTCACCTCTGCTGAAGGAGTAGTTATGGTTCTTCGGGTTCGCAGCCTCCTCTGAAAGCTTCTCCAAGTATGCTCGGGGGGGAGGTAGATCAGGGTCCCCCACGCCGAAGGAGATTAAATCCACCCCTCTAGCCTTCAAACTGTTTATCGTGTTTTCCAGCTCGGCGAAGAGGTATGGAGGTAAACGCTTTATTCTCTTCGACAGCTCGATCATCCACGCTTCACCACGCCCTTATTCTGCCTTCATACACTTTCACAACCGGGCCCTCCAAGCATACCCTCCTGTTTAATTTAACTTTAAGGTCACCGCCCCTTAAACGCACAACCACTTCATCTTCAACTTTACCGAGTTTATGGGCGACCACGGCGGCGGCGCAGGCGCCGGTTCCGCAAGCCAACGTTTCCCCACACCCCCTCTCCCACACCCTTACGCTTAGATTTTTCCGGTCAACAACCTTAACAAACTCCACGTTTATCCTTTTGGGGAAAAGTGGATGGACTTCGATCGCTGGGCCCAGCTCTTCTACAGGGGCTTCTTCAACGTCCTCAACGAACATGACGCAGTGGGGATTGCCGATTGAGAGGCAGGAGGCCTGGATGGGTTTTCCATTCACGTTTAAGGTTTGGTCGATGAATTCTCCTTCACCCTTCATCGGAATCGCCTCACGGTTAAAGGTTGGTTCACCCATGTCTACTGAAACCGACTCCACGAATCCTCTGTGAACCTTCAACTTCACCTTTCTAAGCCCCGCCAAGGTCTCCACGTTTATCTCGGTTTTATTTACAGTTGAGTTTTCATAGGCGTATTTGGCTAGGCATCGAATGCCGTTACCGCACATTTCAGCCTCGCTTCCATCCGCGTTGAAGATTCTCATTTTCACGTCGGCTTGAATGTTTGAAGGCTTGCAGAGCACAATCATTCCATCAGCTCCAACGGAGAACCTTCGTTTGCATAAAGCCTTAGACAGAGCGTTGTAGTCCCCCAGCTTTTGACGCCAATCTTTCAACACTATGTAATCGTTACCTAACGCGTGCATTTTCCAGAAGTTTATCTTAGCCAACTCGCCATCCTCTGCCCTTTCAACAAGTCGTCGAACCCCTCTCTCTCCCTTACCACTTCATGGCTCCCGTTTTTAACTAGAACCTCAGCTGGACGGGGTCGAGCGTTGTACTGGGAGCTCATGGAGAACCCGTAGGCCCCGGCGTTCAGTATGGCCAGTAAGTCTCCCTCGGATAGATGGGGCATTCTGTAGCGTCCGAAAACGTCTCCTGATTCGCATAGGGGTCCAACGATGTAACATTCATGGATGACGGGTTCGTTCAGCTTAGACGCCGGCAATATTTCATGGTATGAGCCGTACATGGCGGGGCGTATGAGGATGTTGAACCCGGCGTCTACGCCTATGAACCTCCCCGCCTCCGAAACCTTCACGTCGTTAATTTTCGTTAACAGAACCGTTGAATCGCAGACGATAAACCTTCCAGGCTCGACGCAGAGGGTTGGACCCCCCAGCTCATGCCGGGCGTCGTATTCTTTGATGAGCCTTGAGACTTCGAAGGTGAACTCGTTCAAGGGAAACTCGGGGTCTTCAGGCCTGTAGGGAACGCCGACACCGCCGCCTATGTCGATGAATTCAGGCTTTACGCCGATGATGTTTTTCGCCTCTACTACCAGGTCCAGGAGGTTTTTCAACGCTGTGAGGTATGGTTCTATGGTTAGGATTCCCGAGCCGATGTGCATGTGAAATCCGAATTTGCTGACCCCCTCCGCCTTAGCCATTCTGTAGACCTCCAACGCTTCTCGGGCGGTTAGACCGAACTTGGATCCTACACCTCCCGTTACCACGTGTTTATGATGCCCTGACCCCACGCCTGGATTCAGCCTTACCGATATTAAATCCGGCACCTTGATTTTCAACAGCCTTTCAAACTGCGACCTAGAATCCACGTTGATGGCTACGTTCATTTTCACGGCGAACTCTAGGTCTTCGTCGCTTACGCTGGTGCCTGTGTAAAGGATGCGGTGTGAAGGGAACCCGGCTTTTAAACCGAGGTATATTTCACCTGGAGAAGTGGCGTCTAAAAACGATCCTTCACTTAGCAGGATTCTGAGTATGGAGATGTTCGAGTTCGCTTTCATCGAGTAGTAGATTCTTACTTTTCCATAGTTTCGTTTGAAAGCCTCCTTAAGGGCTCTGAAGTTGCTTCTAATGGTGGATTCATCCGTCACGTATAAAGGGGTGCCGTATTTTTCAAAGAGCTCTGTAGCCGCTACGCCGCCTATGGTCAGTATTCCATCTTGATTTCCCAGCGGGCCTCGAAACCGTTGATTCATGCCTCGAAGTGGAGCTTGGGTTTAAATAAGTTTTGTTTCGCTAAGCCTTAACCCCATACTTCGGAGAGCACATCGCCCATGCTGTAAACTCCTGGTTTGCCCAGTCTACTGATCCATTCGATCGCGAGCAACGCTCCGTCGGCGAAGACTTTGCGGGAAAAAGCCGTATGCTCTATTCTAATCATTTCATTTTCACCGGCGACGATGACTTCGTGAATGCCGGGTATTCCACCGGCCCTAGCTGATAGGACTTCAAGCTCATCGTTCATGCGTTTAGATTTACCTGTTCTTCCGTAGACGATTTTCCCGTATCCACGTATACGTTGGAGGAGCGACGCGATTGTAACGGCGGTTCCGCTCGGCGCGTCAACCTTGCCTTTATGATGGGTTTCGATGACGGTGAAATCGTATTGCTTTGGCAGGGTTTTCATCAGCTCCAACATTCTGCACAGCAGGTTTATTCCGATTGAAAAGTTGGTTGAAACCACAGCCGGCACTTTATCCGCCATTAAATCCGTTAAGTATTTTATTTCTTCCGGGGTGAAGCCGGTTGTTCCCAGCACCACCTTCTTTTTCATCTTCACAACTATGGGGATGTTCGTTAGCTCGGCCTGGGGAGTGGTGAATGTCACATAAACGTCCGCCGGCTCCACGGCCTCTGTTAGTCGACTGGACCCGAGGAGGGACACTTCCTCAGGTTTAAGTCCTAAGTCGCCTAGCTTCTTCCCCCTGTTAGGGCTGTCCTCTGAGGTTACGGCTCCTACGACTTCAACCGTATCCTTTTTAGCCGCTTCCTGTATGAGGACGCTTCCCATGCGTCCATCCGCGCCGGCTACGCAGATCTTAATAGGCTTCATAGGCTAGCCCGCGCCAGTATTTTTCCTCGTATAGCCGTTTCCCTAGGTCTACGTCGAAGAATTTTTCTACCGGTTCAAGGATTTCCGGTGAGCCTTCATATACGGCGCGTGCCTTCGCTAAAACGACTTGAACACCTTTACGCGTCATTTTGCCCAAGGGGGGTCGACATGGACCGGATGGGATGCCTAAAATGTTCATCAACGTCTTGTAGGGTAGGGGATTGCGGGCCTTACATTCAACTTGCCCATACGGGGTTTCCTCCAATGTTTTAACGGTGACAAGCTCGAACAGAGGCTTCAATTTTTCGCATAGCTGCAACCCTTTCTCCCCATGTCCGTTGAGCAGCATGTCCACCATCATCTTCACATGTTTCGGCGCGACGTTTGAGGCTACTGAAATGACGCCGTTGCCCCTAACTTTCTCCGATGTGATCAACTCATAGGTTTTATCGTCGTCTCCGGAGAGGATGCTGAAGCTTTCTCCGCAAAGTCTGCGAATGGTGGCGGCGTTCTCAATGTTTCCCGTGGCTTCTTTAACAGCGCTTACATTGCTGTACCTTTCATGGAGCAGGGCTAGATCCTGAGGGTGTAGCTGGGTTCCAGTTCTTCCCGGTATGATGTAGGGTATGACTTGGATCTCGGGGAATCGCTTTGCGATGGGCTCTATGTACTCTCTCCTAATCTCTAGGGAGCTGGGCCCATTGTAGTAGGGGTCGACTAATAGAATGGATTTTACGCCCAGCTCATGGCATTTAACGGTGGCTTCTAAAGCCTCCGCTGTGTTGTTGCTGCCCGTTCCAGCTATGAATTCGCAGTTTCCGTTGCAGGCGTTCCATACGCGCTCTATGACCTTTATATGCTCCTTCCATGTTAACGTTGGGGATTCGCCTGTTGTCCCCGTGGCTAGGATTCCGTTTACCTTGTTTTCCATTTGGAATTCGGTCAGCCTTTTTAAACCCTCATAGTCTAGTTTGAAGTCCTCTTTGATTGGAGTTACTATGGCCGTGTAGCAACCCTTGAACAAATTTTTCTCCTTCTCTCACGATTCGAGGTTTAACCTTAAATGTCTTCTTTTGCTTAAAACATTTACTTTGTATAGGGTTTAGGCTTTGTAGTTTAAGGGGTTTTTAGCCTTTCGGAACCTTGTTTACTCTTCCACTTCTACTCCGGTATCTCGTAGGGCGTTAACGATCGCCTTTTTATCAAATCCAACGATCATCTTACCGTTGATCTCGATGACTGGAACAGCCATTTGTCCAGATTTCATGATTAATTCTTTGGCGGCTTTAGGGTTCGCGGAAACGTCAACGTCCCTAAACGGCACCCTGTTTTTCCTCAAGAAATTTTTCGCTAGCAAGCAGTAGGGGCAATCGGGAGTGCTGTAAACGGTGACCTTCAGCAAACCTTTTTTCACCGCGATGTGGAATGGTTTTCCCAAAACCGATAAAAAGCGTTGTTCCAAAGGGTATGTCAATGAAAGTGGGAGGTTGACCGGAGTTTTGGCTGGTGAAATGTATGTTAGAGGACTTGGATAGACTTATGGGTCAACATGGGTTAGAGGCCATCGTGGTTCACGGTGAAAGCACGTTTCACAACCCGGAGTTTTACTTTGTCACCAGGGCCCATTTGGCTAGAGGCGGAGTCTACCTTAAAAAGAGGGGGGAAAGCCCAATTTTGATCGTAAACGGGGTGGACTTAGGGAGCGCTAGACGCGGCGTCGTAGAGAGGGTTTACACCTACGGCGAGAGGGGTTTTGACAAAATCATGTCCTCTCACGGAGTGGATGGGCTTCCAATCGTTTTCAGCAAACTGCTTCGAGGGGAGGGGGTTTCCGGGAGAATAGGATTCTACGGCATGGTGGAGGCTAACCTAAACATGTACATCGTAGACAAGTTGAGGAAAATGGGATACGCTGTTGACTCGGCGTATTCACCGGTTTTAAAGGAGGCCATGGCCACCAAGTCGGAGAGGGAAGTTGAGGCTTTAACGCGCGTAGGAAGGCGGTGTGAGGAAGTCGTAGAACACCTCTATAGCCTACTACAACGGTGCACCGTAACAAGGGGGAAAGTAATGTTTCAGGGGAATCCGGTTACCGTTGGGTTGCTGAAGACGTCGGTTAACAGTTTTTTCGCTGAGAAAGGCCTGGTTCCCGATGAGGGATACATATTATCAACCGGTGTGAAGTCTTCTGACCCCCACTACACTGGCGGTGAAGAAGACCTTATTAAGGCCGGGAAGCCTATTCTGCTGGACGTTTATCCGCGGGGGCCTGGAAACCTCTATTTTGATGTGACGAGAACGTTCGTAGTGGGAAAAGCTTCTAGAAGGGTTAAAGATATGTATAACGCTGTCGTCGAGGCCTTTAAGGCTTCAATGGACATTATCCGCGAAGACCTCGAAGCCGCTGAAGCCATGAACACCGCCTGCGATGTTTTTGAGAGGAGGGGTTACAGAACGTTGCGAAGCCACCCCAACCCGGAAAACGGTTTCATCCACTCCCTTGGACATGGGGTTGGATGGAGCCTAAGCGATAAGCCCACCCTATCATTGTTCAGCAGGGATAGGCTGAGGACAGGTAACGTGGTAACCGTTGAACCAGGCCTATACGATAGGAAAGTAGGCGGTGTAAGGTTAGAGGATGTCATCGCCGTCCGTGGAAAGGGCATCCTTAAATTATCTGGGTTAGATGTACCTTTTGAAGTTTAGGATGAAGGTGTAGTGGGTGAAAAAACATCTGGTTTCGGCGGGTGGATTAGTGTTCAGAATCGAAGGGAACAGGCCGATATTCTTGTTGCTGGGCTTTAAGAGAAGGAACACATGGTGTCTTCCTAAAGGTTTGATTGAGGAAGGTGAAACCGAGGTTGAAGCCGCGAAGAGGGAGGTTATGGAGGAAACTGGGTTGAAGACTTTAAGTTTAATCGATAAAATCGGGGAAATACATTACAATTTCTGGTCAAAGGGGAAGAGTTTTGATAAAACCGTCCACTTTTACCTCTTCGAGACGAATCAAAGGGAAACCATCGTAGGGGAGGAGCATGACATGTATGCTTGGTTCAGCTATGAGAGGGCGATGGAAGCCTTATCCTACCGGAACGAGAGAGAAATCCTGAGAAAAGGGTTCGAAATCGTGGCTAAACGAATCAAAGAACTGGAACCCAAGTAGGCGACAGGCCACTACATGTTGCTTCGTAAAAGGGTTTCATGCGGCAAAGGACGCGGAGTTTCGAAAGACGTAAGAGTTAAGTATGCAAGTTGAAGTATTTTATATGGCGGTTTGAATGGAAGGGATGAAATTTTACGTGTTGCCGGAGCTACCTTACGGCTACAAGGACTTGGAACCTTACATGTCTGAGGAGCAGTTGAGAATACACCACAGCAAGCATCATCAAGCCTATGTTAATGGGGCAAATGCGTTGCTTCAAAGACTGGATAAAGCACGTGTAGAGAATTTGGACATAGATGTTAAATCTACTCTAAAAGAACTTTCATGGAACGTGGGGGGGCATCTTCTTCACTCGTTGTTTTGGGGAAACTTGACGTCTCCAGCCATAGGGGGTGGAGCCCCAGTTGGAACCTTGGATGAGGTTTTAAAAAATGAGTTCGGAGGCTTTGAAAGATTTAAAAAGGAGTTTACACAGGCCGCCCTCAGCGTTGAAGGCTCAGGTTGGGCTGCGTTATCATATTGTAGGCAGACCAGTAGACCTATAATTATGCAGGTTGAAAAGCATAATACCAACGTTTATCCAATGTTTAGAATCCTCATGGTTTTAGACGTCTTCGAACACGCGTATTACATTGATTATAAGAATGATAGAGCCAAGTTTGTCGAAGCATTTTGGAGCATCGTTAACTGGGATGAAGTAAATAAGAGGCTTGAAGCATCGATGTGAAACTCATAAAAAGTGGTCTAAGGGGGTTTACGTCTTCCATGGAGAGGTATGGTTGATCCTCGCCCCTCCCATGGTTTGGGTCGCGACTCGTTGATCTTCGCGGAGGAGGTGTTGGACTGACATTGGTTGGCGGCGTGGTTTTCAACGAATCGGCAAAGCTACCTTTATGAAAGGTGAGCAGCTTTTAATCCAGCTCCTTGGCTAACTCCTCTAAGAGCTTCCGTTGTCTGCTTGTTAAGTTTGTTGGTGTTAGAACCTTTATTTTAACCAGCTCATCTCCCCTCTCCCCGTCAAGGGAGGGGAGTCCCCTTCCCTTCAGCCGGAAGAAGGATCCGCTTTGAGTCCCTGGCGGGATTTTAAGCTCAGTTTTCCCATCCAATGTGGGAACTTGTATTACGGCTCCTAGGGCTGCTTGAGCGATGTTGATGGGGACTTCACAGATGATGTTGTTTCCTTGTCTCCTAAAGATTTTATGGGGTTTAACGTGAATCAATATGTATAGGTCTCCAGGGGGGCCGCCTTCTAGGCTTTGATCGCCTTCACCCCTGATTCTAAGGGATGAACCGTCCTCGACGCCCGCTGGAACCCTGACTTTTATGCTCCGATACCTCCGAGCCAGCCCTGTTCCCTTGCATTCGGGACATGGATGCTCTATTATGGAGCCTTTGCCGAGGCATCGGTCGCATGTGGTGATTTGAACAAACCTAGCGAACCCTGTAACCTTACTGTACTCGACTTGGCCGCTGCCTTTGCAAGTTGGGCAGACGCGTGGATGAGTGCCCGCCTTAGCCCCGGATCCGCCGCAGGCGCCGCAACGCTCCCTTCTTAGGACTTCAAGCTTTAATTCTCCGCCTCGGTTTACCTCCTCCAAGGTAAGGTTTAGGTCGTAGTGTATGTCGGAGCCCTTTCTCTGAACGGCTTCTTGAACGGTTCTTCCGCCGAAGAACATGTCGAAAATCCTTTCGAATCCTCCGAAACCTATGTCCCTAAATATGTCCTCGAAGTCTACTCCCCTGAATAGGTCGTCGTAGGTGTATCGGGCTCCTATGCCTTCGTGGCCGAAGGCGTCGTATTGCCTCCGTTTTTCCTCGTCGGAGAGGACGGCGTAGGCTTCTGAGATCTCTTTAAAGCGCTCCTCGGCTTCAGGGGATTTGTTCCTATCTGGATGATATTTTAACGCCAGTTTTCTGTAAGCGTTTTTTATCTCTTCCTTGGTCGCGTTTCTGCTTACCCCTAGGATCTCGTAGTAGTCGCGTTTGGGCATGTTGAACCATCTTTTACCCCAGGCTACTGTTTCTTCTCTTCATCCACCTCGTATTGAGCGTCTACAACCTTACCTTCCTTTTGAGCCTCAGAGGTGGTTTGAGGTCCGCTTGAACCTGTTTTAGCCGCGTATTCCTGAGCCGCCTTCTGGTAGACCGCTGCGCCTACTTCTTGCAGAACCTTCGCTAAGTTCTCGTTTTTCTCCTTTATCTTCCCAACATCTTTTCCCGACAGGGCCTCTTTAAGCTCCTTAACCGCTTGGTCGATGCGGTTGACTTGGTCCGTTGAAACCTTGTCTTTCAGCTCCGTCTTCGTTTTCTCAGCCGTGTATATGAGGGAGTCAGCTTGGTTTCTAGCCTCGGCTTCCTCTTTTTTAAGTTTGTCCTGCTCAGCGAACTGCTCAGCTTCTTTGACCATCCGATCTATCTCCTCCTTTGAAAGCCTTTTAGACGCCGTGATGGTGATTTTCTGCTCCTTTCCAGTTCCCAGGTCCTTGGCTGTAACGTGGAGTATGCCGTTGACGTCTATGTCGAAGGTAACCTCTATCTGTGGGACACCCCTAGGAGCCGGTGGGATGCCCACTAGGTTAAACATGCCTAGGGAAACGTTATCCGCCGCCATGGGCCTCTCCCCTTGCAGGACGTGGATTGTTACGCTGGTTTGAAAGTCTGCAGCCGTGGTGAATATCTGGCTTCGCCTTGTGGGAATCGTGGTGTTCCGCTCTATTATCTTGGTGAAAACGCCTCCAAGCGTTTCAACTCCCAGCGATAATGGGGTCACGTCGAGGAGGACGATGTCTTTTATTTCACCCGCGATCACCGCCCCTTGAATGGCCGCCCCTATGGCTACGCATTCCATGGGGTCTACCCCTCTCTCAGCTGGCTTTCCCATAACCGATTCCACGAAATCCCTGACTATGGGCATTCGGGTAGGCCCACCCACCAAGATGATTTTGTCTATATCCTTAGGCTCCATTTTCGCGTCCTTCAACGCCTGCATCATAGGTCCTCTACATTTCTCGACGATGGGTTTCACAAGCTCCTCTAGTTTAGCCCTAGTAATGGTTTCGTTCAGGTGTTTGGGTCCGGTGGAGTCGGCTGCGATGAATGGTAAGTTAACATCGGTGGTTAGAAGAGTTGATAGCTCTATTTTGGCTTTTTCAGCGGCCTCCCTAATCCTTTGCACCGCCATTCTGTCGCCGCTTAAGTCTATGCCTGTTTTCTCCTTGAATCTCTCTATCAAGTAGTTTGTGAGGGCGTTGTCCATGTCGGTTCCTCCGAGCTGTGTGTCTCCGCTCGTCGACTTAACTTCGAAGACTCCTCCGCCGAACTCTAGGATGGTGACGTCTAAAGTGCCTCCGCCTAGGTCGAACACCATGATTCTCTGCTCTGACTGGGATTTGTCTATTCCATAAGCTAGAGATGCGGCGGTTGGCTCGTTGATGATTCTCGCAACCTCCAGTCCAGCGATGGCCCCCGCGTCTTTAGTGGCCTGCCTCTGGTTGTCGTTAAAATAGGCTGGAACGGTGATGACCGCCTTTTTCACGGGTTCGCCTAGGAAGGCTTCAGCGTCCCGCTTTATCTTCTGAAGGATGAAGGCGGAGATTTGCTGCGGGGTATACTCTTTATCGAATACTTTAACCCTGTAATCTGTCCCCATCTTCCTTTTTATGGCGAAGATTGTCCCCTCAGGGTTGGTTACGGCTTGCCTTCTAGCGGGTTCACCTACGAGCAACTGTCCTTCCTTGGTGAAGGCGACGACGGACGGGAAGGCTTTTCCCCCAACGGTGGTTCCCTCAGCGCTGGGTATGATGACCGGTTTTCCCCCAATGACCACAGCGGCCGCCGAGTTGCTTGTGCCCAAGTCTATACCAATTATTTTCTCCCTTACGGCGCCTTTATTCTCGCTCAAATCGGCTCCCCTCGATCACCTTCATCAATTATTTTATGATCCTGAGACGGTGATTGAATAGATTTGGATACCTCGACGAGGCTTGGCCTTAAAACCCTTCCGTTGAAGACGTATCCCTTCCTTAACACTTTAAGGACGACTCCTTCAGGGTGTTCCGAGGTTTCCACCCCCCTAACCGCTTCGTGTCTAAGAGGGTCGAATGATTTTCCTAACGCTTCTATCTCAGATAAACCTTCCTCGCTTAACGTGTCCTTCAGCCGCTTCAGAATCATTTTCACCCCGTCTTGAAGAGGGTTACCCTCCCCCTCACTTACCTCAACCGCTCTTTCAAGGTCGTCTAATATGGGGAGAAGCTTGATGATTAAGCGTTCACTCCCCCTTTTAACCTGCTCCTCCAACTCCTTCTTAAGCCGCTTCGAGTAATTATCGAAGTCTGCTTGAAGATATTTTATTTGAACCAAGTACTCCTCTGATCTTTTACGCTCCTTTTCCAACGATTCCCGGAGGTCTTTAAGCTCCGCTAAAAGCCTTCCTCTAAAGGGTTTATCCCTCCCCGCCTCCTCAGACTTTCCCCCGCAGGTTTCGCCAGCCTCCTCATGGTGCGCGGCCTCATCCGCCATGAGGATTCACCGTCCTCTCTCTAGACAAGAGGGTCGAGACTAACGTAACCCTATAAACTTTTTGGGGCAACATTAAATGAAAGGAATCCAACGATGATACCGTAATGAAGTGGTTAATCGACTAGATTAATGTTGCCCCGATTAAGCTTAGATTTTCCTGTCGGTAGGGATCGTAAATTAAGGAGGGGGTGAGTTAAGCGTTTTTCACCACTCGCCAGGAAGATTTATTATGCTCACCTGAGAAATTTATGCCTCAAGAGAAAGGGGGGCCGGTCGTCTAGTTTGGACACCTAGTCAGGTGGAACAATTAGGATATCTGCCTGACACGCAGAAGGTCCCCGGTTCAAGTCCGGGCCGGCCCACTTAATTTTTTTAAGTGAATCTATATACATGCTTGTTCGCCCTTTATCTTGATGGGAGTTGAAGGCTAGATGCGCAGACTTGTTCGTAGATTGGGACGCTGGACGCTGGTTTGACGATTTAGCAGCAAGGTCTATTTTGACGGCCACTGTTTACCTCAGAACTTTAGGTCTGTACTGCCAGCTTAATGGGATGGATCTTAATGTTATCGTTAGGAGCGCCAAAAACAAGACGTTTAGGATTGGCTTTACAGACTTTCAGGAGCATGGACGTTAAGGTTGCAAAGGAGAGGCAGACCGGGAGGGAGTTGAGGGCAGAATTAGGCTTGGTCGATGATGGATCATGTGATGGCGGATACCTCTCTATTCTAATTGTTTCCTATCTGTTTTACTTCGAGCATGCTGACATCGTTGTTAGAGCTTTGTTTGAGCCATAGGTTGTATGGTATTGAAAATTTGCGCTCGATCTCTTTTCTATGGAAGATATTATAGGCGCAGAATGAGCGTATGGTTCCGTCTGGTAAACCGTAATGGACGGCGCATCGTTTGACGCGGTTAAAGTCGAAGTTGTAGGGATCCATGAAGTGCATGCAGACAATTGTGATGACGTTTCCCATATATCTTTTCAGGGCGCTGATGATGTCTTTTTTGGAGATGAGCCACAGCATTTTAAAGAAGTTGATTTTCACGTGTCTGAGAGCGGTAATTGCTTCTATTCGTCCTAGAAGCCACTCTCCTCTTCTATGTTCACCGTTTTTCCCCATCGCCTTAAAGAGCCTGTCAAGATCAGCAAGCTGAGTCACAGGAATCCATTCCCCCTTCTTCATCTGGATTAGAAACGCCACCACACCGCAGGTGGGCGCTATTGATGGTGTTGCATAACGTTTCCCCTTTAACGCCCATAAAGTTTTGAACACTGGTATGAGAGCGGTGAGAGGTCTGAAGTCTGATGCTTTGATGAGCCCTTTTGTCTGGGTTTCAAGGAGCTTTAGGAGTTCGGAGGTGTTGATTCTCATGGCTTCCCGTGATTGAGCGTCTGCTCTCCCGATTATGGAGATGGGTTGAAACACGACATGTGTCACTACATCGGAGTTCGCCATGGCGAATTTGATGATTTCGCCCACATAGCGATCGTTGACGCCTCGGATAAGGGTGACGGCTAGGACTATGTTCTGGCGGAGCAGACGAGCATTCTCAATGACCTTTTTCTTTACGGGCATCAATGGAATGCCTCGACACTTTCTGTATACGTCGTCGTCAACGCCGTCAAACTGGAGGTAAACCTTGCTCATCCCCGCCTCTCTACACCTTTTCATGAACTCGAAATCAGCCGCCATGCGGACACCGTTGGTATCCACCTCCACATGCTCAAACCCGATCTTCCGCGCCATGACGATAAGCTCCGGCAGGTCGTCTCTTAAAGTAGGCTCGCCTCCGCTGAATTGGAGAAGAAGGGGAGGTGAGGAATTGTTAGTCCATAAACGGGTCAAAATCTCTTCAATCTGTTCGCGTGTCGGCTCGTAGACACGTCCGCTTGAACCGGCGTTCGCGAAACAGACTGGGCATTTAAGGTTACATCGATTCGTTACATCTATGACAGCCACAACGGTCGGAGATCTATTTTGCGAGCATAGACCATAATCACGTGAGTAGTCGGTTTCCTCACCCAGAGAACTGCCCTGCAGCCTGACCCCTGGATGCTCGTAGAGTTCAGCCCACCTGTAGGAATCAAGGTCAGAATAGGTGTAAGAATCCTCACAGTACCCGTGTTTTGGGCACGTCTTTCCTATCCTAACCCTACCATTCTCATCGCAGAAAATTCTAGCGGGAATAACTTGGAGACAGGTAGGGCAGATGCTCTGGGTACGTTTCAGAGTCCGGGTTCCAACGCTCATTCCACGCAACCCACTCCGATTGAGTTATTAAGAGAATCAGATGGGAGAATATGCCGCTCAAGGGTTATGAGGGTTTTCAACGTATCCACCGCTTTGGTGAAAGTCTAGTGCAACTCTCCAGATGACTGCCTTTCTGAATAAGCCAAATCGCTTTCAGGGAGGGGCCGAGCAGGAGTGAAATGGCGCCAGCGGCTGTCCCCACCAACATGAATTGCTGAATTTTGAACGCCTCCCCCAGCATGATGAGGCACCCGGCAATCAGCCGCATCGACCTGTTGAACAGTAACGCTTTCTCCTCATATTTCACGGCGATCTTACGGCACCTTCTTAAGCCGACCGAGAAGGCTACCACAAATGGCGCTAGGTAAACGATGCCGATTAACGGACAAGCCACCAGACCTGCGGCGATCACCGCCACTTCAGGATTAGAGGCGAATATGGAATACGCGTTGAACGAGAGTCAAAGGATGCCTATAAGCGGGTACAAGGCGCCGCGCACCACCGTCCTCAAAAGGGCGTGATGAGAAATGAACTGGGCGACACCCGGGCTGAAACTGTAATACCACGCATTGAAAGCCGACATGAACTGTTCTCCAGCATACGTCTTCAGCACATAATCATCCCGGAAGCCCCTCAGGAACATGACTTCAGGATCAAGCGCGGAACCATACGCGGCGGAGGCGATGAAACACTCCCAAAGCCGATTCTTCTCCTTTTCCTGTATTTCCCGCACCCGTATGGCTGTCCATTCCTTTTCTTCAAGGGTCCAAGTATCCACAACAGGGATAAAAACCTCAATAGGCCCTATGTACGTCGAGGTAGATGTCGCATAAGGATAATTATACTCTGCTACATTAGTAGTAGTTGTAATGTATAAAGAATAAGTATCCTTCACGACCTTTAAAAACACCATGGGCACGAACACCGTTTTCCAGATCGGAGCCTCCGTACCGGTGCCGACATTAACCACCTGCGGCACTACGATTGTCTCCCGACGCGTTCTGGTCGTAAGAACCAGTTCCGTTCTAGTCACAATATGCGGCACGGTCACCGTTGTCCAGCGCCATAATTTAAATATACGTTCCATTGTCGTCGTTACCGTTACTACACACGAATATGTTGTTGTAATAGTAACGAGTTTGCGGGGTTCCGCCGCGTAGATGGCGGGGACCTCAGCGCCTTTTTCAACTGGTGTGGTGGAGGTGAGGGCCATCCCGAGGGTTGTTGCTATGATGAATATTAGAAGAAATGTTTCGATGATAGCGCTCAGCCTCATAATGCTATTAAAAAAAATTTATTTGTACGCGTTTATATAAAACTTTTCATGATCGGAGAGCGTAGACGGTGGAGGATAAATATGAGAATGAAAGGCAAGGTTCTGCTTGTGCTCATTTGCGCTCTCGCAGTGGCTTTGCTATATAGCGCGAACGCTCTTCAGAGTTCTTCAGAGAATTCAAACTCGGGCGCGCGCAGTCAAGGGATCAGCATGGTAAAGCTGGTTGAGATCATTCAGTCACCGCCAGTGGGAAAGCTGATCATTTCGGGAGACGAGTTTACGATCACATATGTTGTGGAGAATGTGGGAACCGCAGCCGCACCCGACTTCGCGTTCAAAATTCCTGATCTACCCCAGGGAGTGAGGATGGTTAAGGAGCCGCGGCCTCAAACGATCCCACCGGGAGAAAGGGCTGAATTCACCTTTGTGTTCCAAGCAGTAGCCGAAGGAGAATATGAACTGACGGCCCAAGCGTTTGATAAAGGCGATTTTATCAGCCGTGTAAGCCTTCCAATCGTCATTGCGCCGAGGATAATTGACGTTAAACCGGTTAAGATGACAGCGTCCCCAGATTGGGGAAAACATATACACCTCGGAGACCATGTCCGGTACACGGTAAGCCTAAGGAATTTTGGAACCGCCCCCGCCCAGAGCGTAGAGTTCAAACCTGCAACGATACCTGACGGCGTCAAGCTGGTTGACAAAAGCCCTCCCGGCGAGATTAAGCCGAATGAGGTAAAGGACTTTACCCTAAAGTTCCTTTACGAAAAAGCAGGAACCTACGAGATTCCGTTAGTAATCGTCGTGAATGGTGAAACGATCGAGTACGGTACGCTCAGTGTCAATGTGTCCTACTTCGACTCGATCACATGGCCTCTGCTAGTAGCTCTAGCGGCCATCGTTATAATCGTCGCCCTCGCACTCTACAGGAGAAAGAGGCGCGTCGCAGCCGCCCCGCCATCGGCTATGGCGCCGCCTGCTGAACCTACATCCAGATTCTGCATCCACTGCGGAGTCCCCATTAAGGCGTCCGCGAAATTCTGTGGGAAATGCGGCAAACCCCAGCAGGAATAAAGTTGCAGAACAACTCAATGAAAAACAGCTCATATCAATCAATTTCCGGAACAGCGTTACGGGCTTCCCCACCTCGGAATCTCTGCGGCATCGCCCGCGGACTGTAAGACCACGGTCACCCTAAAACTCCAATATCTCTGCAAAGGCATACGCCTAAAGAGATTTAATCGTGCAAAACTCTAAGAAGCATTCCCTTGAAGCACTTATGCCCCACTGAAGGCAGTCGAAGGAGAAGTGCACCTACCGTGGAGGAGAGAAAGTGAAGAGCAAGCTGATAAAACACCTGTCAACCTGTCCCCAACGCTGAAAAGTCGTCAAAGAGGCGATGTGCCGATGGAGGCTTTAAGCCCGGCGTAACGCTTCCCCACATCTACGATTTCGAAACCCATCCGAAACACTCATTAGAATGGGGGGATGCGCGAAGGCAAACCCGCGACCTCCCCCCAATCGCGTTCATGGCGCGTAATCTATCCCCTGAATATCGATGTGTAGAGTGCAAGGAGCCGGCAGCGTAGCTATGTTCCGAATCCCTGATGGAAAACAAGGTGTGAAGAACCTTGTGCGATAGGTATGCGTAGAATCAGCCCACAAAGGGCGTGGCGAGCTTGTGCCGCTGGTGAACTTGCCCACTCTGGGGATGTACGGCTGCGCGGGGTCTGCGGAACCTGCCTACTAACTTCATGGTTACGACGGGTCAAAGCGTGCCTAGCAAGCATGTGCGGCTAACCCGAGCTAATCGCTACGAAATATGAGTCAATCTTGGAGGAGCTTAAAGCGTCGATAACGATAGAAATTAAACTTAGTAAGATATATTACATTGTAATAATTTGTATTGACCCCGGGGTATAAACATCGGCTTGAAATGACTTAGAGCCCTGATGGCTGAAGGCTTTACTCCTTCATGGCGAAGGTGGCCCTGCGCCCATGATTGACGTAGGTTTCGCTGAATTTGTTAAGAATAGTCAAACCACTCTTAGGTTTAAGCGAATATGGCTTATAAAATCCCGTGAATATAAAATCCCGTGAGAATGAGATTTACAGGGAGGAAGAGAGTCTAGTTAGGCTTTTCCAAAGCTTCTTTTTAACCGCTAATCTAAATTTGACTTTTCAACAAGCATCCTTCCGCTTGGAGTCACCGAATCATCTGCACTACTTCAAGCCCTTCACGCCGCGCACCAAAGGTGGCTGCACCTTTCAAGCGGGTTCCTCACCCCAGCATGTATTAGAGAACGTCGCCTCCAAGCTTAAAGGACCCAATCATTTAATTGCGTAGCTCCAGGCCAATTCCATTCGGGTTAAGTCCCTTTAATATTCTACGGGGAATTCATCCATGGGCCTTAAGGCTACGTACGCTGACCTGCTCCTTCGACGAAAAGGCTTAAGGTTAGTATAAGAAATCTAGCTGGGGGTCTGAGGTAACTGACGATGTTTAATCGAGGCTTTTAGGGTTATTCTGCCTTAGGAAGTGGGTTAAGCCTAAACGGTTGACTGAAATAGACGAAGGGAAGGCTGCGAAAATTGTTTTGGACATTGTGGATGAGCTTGAGGCTTGGGGCTACGTTGGCAGCTGTGTTGAGGCTTGGTTAAAGCGGTTAAATCTCGGCTTAAATTTAACAAGGTGGATTTAGGTGTCGAAGTTAAAATTTTAAATATTGGTTTACTGGTATAGTTCTTTGGTGGTATACCTGAAAAAAGTTAGCTTATACATAGATGAGGAGTTATGGGCTAGATTTAAAGAGTTTGTTTTGAGGAAGCATGGGACGTTGAGGAAGTTGAGTTGCGAGGTTGAAAACTTACTGCAGACGTCTCTGGTCGATGAGAAAGTCAGACAGGCTTTTGAGAAAATGAGTGTTGACGTTAGAACCCTGATATCACCTGAAGAGATAAAGCGGGAGAGGCCTAAGCTGAGGGGACCGCCCTCCGAGAACCTCATCAGGGAAATGAGGGAAAAGCCCGTTGCTAAAGGTATATCTCGATAGTAGCGCGATAGTTAAGCGGTATACATCAGAACCTGGAAGCCCCGCAGCGGATCACGTATTCGACAAGTGCTGGTTAGGAGAGCTACTCATCGCAACATCCATCTGGAACATTGGTGAAATACTAGGAGTCTTTGATATGAGAAGGAGGAAAAAATGGCTTGATGAAAACGAATTTAGGAAGACCCTCAAAAAATTTGTAAGTGAGATTATGGGATTGCTTCGTTTAAGAGCCGTGGAAATAGTTCCGATTTTGACGTCGATGCTTGTGGAGAGTTGGCCCCTAATCCTTGAGGAGCGCATCTACGAGGCTGACGCCCTCCAAATTCAAACTTACATATATTCTGGAGGCAACTTGCTCTTAAGCGCCGACAATGAGCTGATTAACGTCGCCTTAAAAAAGGGAATAAAAGCCGTGAACATTGAAGATGAGAGCGAGGTTAAGAGGTTACTGAAAAGTAACAAGCCTAGCGATTTCTGACAACGTTTTTCCAATGGTCACAGGTAAAAGCCAAGAACCATTCACGCTACAGCAAATGTTTATAAAACAATTAAGCAAAGGCGAAGACGCGCTTAACGAAGCTAACTTAAAAGCTTGTACGCCTACATAACTTCCATGAATTAATGACTGGAACGGGCTTAATAAGAAGCTCTTTTAAAAGAGCATAAAATGAAAATGGAAGCTTTTAGCATGGAAACACCGCTGAAAACATTATTTAACATGGCGTACTTGTCTTATGAATAGAAGCGTTGAGGAAGCTACTTGAATAAGTTAGTAAGCTGTTTCCTGAGAGGCAGATCAAAGCTGACTGTTCAGATCGTGAAAGAAGCTTGGGTGGATGCTTTAAGATGTTTTAAAATATGTTATAAAAATGTCGTGGAAACGAGGGAAAGATAAAATATCCCGATGCCCTCTTACCGATAAGATTTAAGCCTGTTTATCCATCCTCTACTCAACTATGTGCGGGAATACGCTCGCCCCATTACGTTCATCCCCCTTTCACTAATGAATGTCCCTTTAGCAGAGTGAGACTTCGACGCTGAGAATGCGATCCAGCGTCGGTTGGAAATCCCATAAGCTTAAGGCTAAGGCTTCCCTCCATTATCCCTTCACTTAAGGCTAAGGTTGACACGAAGTGGGTGGGAGTTTCGTTGAAGAATACGCGTCTCATCGGCTTCTTCGAGATCGTTGGGGCGTCCCTGATTTGGGGTTCCAATGGCGTCATCATCAACATTGTTCCATTCCCCTCTTACGTAATCGCCTTCTTCCGCGTTCTCATAGCGGCCATCGCCATAGCCATTGGAATCCTCATCGCTGGAAAATGGAGTTTCCTCAGAGCATCGTATCCTTTAAAGAAGCTGTTCATCATCGGCCTCATACTGTGCCTTGGATGGGGTCTTCTTTTCGAAGCGATGAAACGCCTTCCCATCGCGGAGGCCGTTCTCTTAAACTACACCGCGCCCATATTCGTCGCCCTTCTATCCCCTGGACTGCTGAAGGAGAAAACTTCCAAGCGAACAGCCATCGCCCTCGGCCTCTCCTTCACCGGCATCATGCTCATCCTCCTCTCCCCTGCGAAACTGCAATTCAACAGCGGCCATCTATGGGGAATCATCATCGGAATCTCCGCAGGCCTCGCCTACGCCCTCTTCATCCTATACTCCAAGAAAACAGTCACTTACATTAACCAATACACCCTGGCCCTATACGCCAACCTCTTCGCCTCCCTCATCCTAGCGCCAGGGTTAACCACCATCACCCATACCAATTTCCCACAAACTCAGACATGGCTTCTATTACTCACGCTAGGGGTTGTGAACACGGCTTTCGCCCTCACCTTATACTACAGTGGGCTTAGAAAGGTTAGGGCTCAGGAAGCCGCTGTTCTCACCTATCTAGAACCGGTAAGCGCGGCCTTCTACGGATACCTTTTCCTGGGACAGCTCCTTACCACTTTAGCCATCATCGGAGGAACCTTAGTCATCGGGGGGGTTACCTCGCCACGCTTCAACAGGACGTTGAAAACAACCTTAACGAGAAGTCCCACCGTTAAACCTAAAAAACTAGACTCAACAAGTGATGACCTTCAAGTCGACGAGGATGTGGAGGTATAGAGGGTTAAGCCTCGGAGGCTAGGGATGTAGCGAAACCGTCTAATAACGGTGAAAACTAAAATGTAAGCGTGGTTCATGTATGTTTAGGCTAGATGTGAAAACGAACCGTAAGGTTGAGTTCATCGACGTTACAGGCAATGTGCAACAGGTTGTTTCAAGGGAAGGGGTGGAGGAAGGAGTCTGCTACCTGTTCGTTCCTCATACCACGGCTGGGATAACGATAAATGAGAACGCTGATCCCTCAGTTGTACGCGACATCGCTATGGCTCTAAGCAAGTTGGTGGACCCAATGTCCTACGAGCATGTTGAAGGAAACTCGCCGGCTCACGTGAAATCTAGCATGGTAGGATGCTCCTTAACCATTCCTGTTGAGAATGGGAAACTTGCCTTGGGGACTTGGCAAGGAATATACTTCTGCGAGTTCGACGGGCCTAGAAGTCGAAAACTCTACGTGAATGTTTTGAAGCTGAAGTGAAAACAAGCATAACCCCTTATGGGTTTAATCATCTTCAGAGGGCGCGGTTAACCTTTAAATCGTCAGTCTACCTATTCAATGTTAATAGGGGAGGAGAATTGTCAAGTGAGGATATGGTATTTAGGATTATGAGTAAACCGGTTTTTAAGGCTGAGGCTTCGGACAAGGTGATCCATGTTCTCGAGTTGATGGCTGAGAAGGGTGTAGGCAGCATTGTAATCGTTAAGGATGATAGGCCTGTTGGCATATTGACTGAAAGGGACATCGTGAAGAAAATCGTCAAGGACAGGAGTACGCTGGATAAAAAAGTGGAGGCGGTTATGAGTAAACCGCTCATCACAGTTACCCCGGAAACAGGGGTCTTCGAAGCCCTAAACCTGATGAGGAAAAACAAGATTAGAAGGCTGCCAGTTGTCAGCGACGGAAAGCTTGAAGGCATAGTAACAGACAAGGACCTCTTATCCTGGGTGTTAAGAATGGCCTACACTCCTTACCCTACGTGAAACCAAGCTTTCAAGGCTCATTACATACCGATGAATTGAGAGTCGAAATGCCCACCATACGTTTATTCATTCAAACATTTACGCGTCCTAGATTTAACTACGCCAAAAAGCATTTTTCCAACTCTTTGGACGCGAATTCTATGGTGAGCATTCTAAGCTTAGGTTAATTTAAAAGGTCGCTGAGTTCCAGATCATACGCTAACCGCTGGGTCGATAACCGTTCTAAGAGGGTTATGCTGAGCTTTGACAATGCCCATTTAGGTTGAAAGCTTAGACTGAAAACAAGTAATTCAGATGAGCTCTCTTCAACCCTCCAACGAATTAAAGAGAATTGCTAAATGGTTGCAATGCGTGTAACATGATGTATTGGTAGCCCGGGGGAGATTCGAATTCGGGTTCATATCTCCCGTCGGCGGGTTTCTCCTCCTTACGCATGTTGGATCCAAAGCCCGCAATTCAAGAAGCCCTTTTTCGGGCTTTTGCTTGTCCGCTACATTCGGCGGAGGCTCTGCTCCTCCACCGGGCTTCACCATCCCCGGGCTGTTGGAATAGACGTCAACTGGGTTTAATAAACCTTAACCGCTTTGAAGGCTGTATGGTTTTCCTTTTTCAAGGATGTGGCTGGGAGTTTTATTCCTCCATCTTTCCAGGAATGTTAAGTCTTCCTTTCTATCCCTCATTTCGTCCGGAAGCATGTGTGGAATCTCGTCGATGATGGGATACCACCTTTGACAGCTTGAGCATTCAAGAATGCCTGAAACCACCTCCTCTTTCTCCTCGAACACGTGAAGCTTCAACGGATAGTTTTTGCACATGGGGCAGGCCAGTATCTCCATTAGACTACGCTTCAACGGGTCTCAACCATCCTTTTATTCTTTTTATTCTTTTCAGCCATGTAAAGAAGTTTTCGGGATTTAACTTCGAATAATAATTTTGACAATAATTTGACACGTTGACAGCTGTCGTCTGATGGGTGATCATGCATGTTTTCAGGTGATGTGACAGGTGGGGATGTTATAAATCCGTTTGGGCGTGACGTTTCACGGTTTTAACTCTGAGATTTTCACAACCCTGTTTTCTCTGCTTGATTTGAGGGCTGCCTCGCAGACCTCTAGGGCTTTAAGCCCATCCACGCCGTTTGGGCATGGTTTTTCCCCCGCTTCAAGGCTGGATATGAAGTGTTGAAGCTCCAGTTTTAGGGGTTCACTCCACTCGACTTTGGGCTTAACGGATTTCTCCGAGTCTTCTATGGTGACTTCTTGAGTTATGTAGTCTAATGTGCCCGTGGCCTCGCTTCCCGTCGCGATGAGATGCCTCGTCTTTCGAGGGGTAAGCCAGTTGGCGTCGATGAACCCTATTACCCCGTTCTCGAACCGTATCATGATCTCCATGTAATCTTCAAAGCGATGTTGCAGGGATCCAGCCTTAGCGTATACTTCTTCAACTTCGCTTTCCATCAAGTACCTCATTACGTCTATGTCGTGGATCGCGGAGTCCTTGGTGACGCCTACGTCCCCCACCCTCTCCGGCCATCGAGTAACCCTTCTCGCCATGACCAATATGATTCGACCTAGAACCCCCTCTTTTATCAAGTTTTTCAACGCGCGGACGGCTGGGTTAAACCTCTCGATGAACCCGACGGATAGATGCGCACCCGTCTTCTCGGAGAGCTTGATGATTTCCCAAGCCTCCTGCAATGTGCTCGTCATGGGCTTTTCAACCAGGACGTGTTTGCCAGCTTCCAGGGCTTTTCGCGCTATGGTGTAATGCGTGGTGGTTGGAGTGCACACCGTGATGGCTTCCACGTCGTCCATGGAGAGGATGGGTTCAAGCTTGTTGTAGACGGGCACCTGGTATTTGGCCTCAACTTCTCGGGCGGTTTTTTCATCGGTTTCGCAGACGCCTAACACCTGGGCTCCTTTAACCTCTCTTAACACCCTTAAATGGTTTTTACCCCAGAAGCCCGCGCCTACCACGGCTACTCCAACGGTCACTTCGTCCAGACTCCTCTTCCCACGCCTCTGTAAACCAGTCCAGCCTTCTCCACCTTCGCTGCGTCTAGTACGCAGGCTCCGTCCACTACGGCCGCCGGCATCCTCATGTGAACCGCGAAGTCCGATGGGGTGATGTTTTTGAACTCTTCATGGGCTACGGTTAACACCGCGCAGTCAGCTCCCTCCAAAGCCATTTTGAGTTTTGGCTTAGCCTCCAACCCCATTTCCCTCAGCTCTTGAACCGTGTACATGGGGTCGTAGACCGTGGTTCTTCCACCCCTTCTGTTTATGAGTTTAATGAGCTCTAGGGCCGGTGAGTAACGGGTCTCCTTCACGTTCGCCCTGTAGGCGATTCCGAGGACGGCTACCCTCCTCCTAGCCAGCGGTTTTCCACACGTTCTTAAAGCCTCGATGATTAGGTTCAAGGTGTGAATGGGCATTTTCTCGTTTATCCTCCTCGCGTGTTTAACCAGCTTCATCTGCACCCCGACTTCAAACGCTTCCGTCAACAACAGGTAGGGGTATAGGGGGAGGCAGTGACCTCCCACGCCGATTCCAGGCATGTGGAGGTGGGAGTAGGGCTGTGTGTTGGCGGCTTTCATAGCCTCTAAGTAGTCTATGCCCATGGCTTCGCATAGAATCGCGAACTCGTTGGCCAACGCTATGTTCACGTCGCGGTATACTGTTTCGAAGATTTTAGCCGCCTCAGCGGTTTTCAAGTCTTTAACCTTCACCACCCCGCCTTTGGAGACGATGGCGGTGATTAAGCTGGCTATTTCAAGGCTTTTCTCGTCAACTCCCCCCACCACCTTGGGGTATGTTTGAATATCCTTTAAGGCGCGGCCGATCATCGCCCTTATGGGGCTGTAAGCCAGGTGGAAGTCTAATCCAGCGGTTAGGTTGGACTGTTTTTCCAAGATTCTCTTAACTAACTTATCCGTCACGCCTGGAGCACAGGTGCTTTGAACAATGACGCAGACGCTTGGCTTCAACGCTTTTCCCACTTCTAATGAGACGTCCCGTAACGCTTTATAGTCAGCTTTCTTTCCCTCATCTATCATTGTGGGAACGGCGATCAACACCACGTCGCCCTTTAAAGCTGACTCGTACAGGTTGGTGGACGCTTTTAACATGCCTGAGCGAACGGCGCTTCTCAGCTTCACATCTAGGCCTGGCTCGCTGATTGGCGGGACCCCATTGTTTACCGCTTCAACAACCCTTGGGTCTACGTCCACTCCGATCACGCGGCATCCCGCTTCAGCGTACAGGGCGGCGAGGCTGAGCCCCATCCATCCTAACCCAACCACCACCACGGTTATGTTTCGAGACTCAATCCTTTCCGTTAAATCGATCGTAGGTCCTTGACTGTTCAAGCTGGGCACCGATTTAACTTGATGGCAATCTTTATTTATTTAACCTTTTTTACAGTTATTAGAGTTAATTAAGATGGGTTAAATGGATAAGAGAAGCTACCTCCTGTTGAGGCGAATAGGGCTCACAGACTATGAAGCGTCAGCCTACTTAGCCCTAATGATTAAAACCCGCATGACCGCTAAAGCCGTGAGCAGAAAGGCGAAGGTTCCCATAACTAGGCTTTACGGATCCCTTGACTCACTCTCCGAAAAGGGGTTCATCAAAGCCTACCCCGGCAGGCCACGGTTCTACGAGGCCATACCACCCGATAAAGCCATCCAGCTGTACATGGATTATAAGAGAAAGGAGTTTGAGAAGAATTTATCGAAAATAAAGGCGGTGGGGGAGGAGCTTTCCCGGGAAGTCGAAAACAACTATTGGAAGGAGCTTAGGGTTAAGCCTGAGGAAATCATGAAGCCTCTTCCCAGCCTCCGCGCGGCGGAGGCTGAAACCGCCAAGTTAATTGAAGGCTCAGAGGACTCCGTTTACGTTCTCACAGCCGTATTCGGCTGGTTGCATAAGGTTAGAAGCTACGTTGAGGAAGCGGTGAACAGGGGTGTGGAGTTCAGGGCTTTGATGCTTTCCCCGGAGGCAAACCCAAAGAATGTGCGAAGGAATGTTCCCGCCGAAAACTTCTATGTCAGGTCAGCGTTATCAGCGTGGTATCCGATTAGATGCACAATCGCGGACCGTCGAAAGGCCGTGTTAATTCTATGGGCCTCCACGAATAAGGAAACCTTCTGGAACCCCATCATGTTTAAACCCTACCTTACGTTTCACCCAGGGGTTGTAGGAGCGATATCGGATATGTTCGAGAAGATGTGGAATGAGTCGGAGCGTTTGGGGAATGGTTGAACCATGAAGGCTTGGATCGACATCCTAACCCCTAAGCAAGTCCTTTTCTTCAAACCCCTCATAGACCGGTTGAAGGAGGCGGATGTGGAAACCCTTGTCACCGCCAGGAACTACCGCGAGCTTAACATGGTTTTAAAAATGAAGAAGGTAGAGGCCGCCTCAGTGGGTAAACATGGAGGAGGAAGCTTGCTTCAAAAACTGCTTTACAGCGCCTCGAGGATCCGCGGGTTGGCGAAGCTTATCGCCGAGGAAAAAGTTGACGTAGCGATATCCTACGCCTCCGTGGAAGCCGCTAGAGTAGCCTACGGACTTGGCATCCCACACTACTGTGTAAGCGATTCACCCCACGCCGAAGCTGTTTCAAAGCTCACCGTACCCCTTTCCCAACTTCTATTCACACCCTTCATCGTTCCCTTGAAGGCTTGGACCAAGTACGGCATTAATCCCAAGAGGATTGTTCGATACAGGGCCTTAGACCCATACGTGTGGATAACGCGAAGCCCACGCCAAAATCATGGCTCCACGTATCCCAAACGGGTCGCGGTGAGGATGGAGGAGGAATACGCCTCCTATCTGCTGGGGGAAAAGAAGAACTCCATAACGCTGGAAACCTTAAGGAGGCTTATAGAATCCAACTTGGACATCGACATAATCGTCTTACCGAGATACTGGAGGCAATGCGAAGAGGTGAAAAGGAGGTTTCGGGGGAAGGTAAGGGTTTGCGAGGAAGGGTTCAACGGCCTCTCTTTAATAGGGTCTTCAGCTGTCTTCATTGGAGCTGGGGGAACAATGACCGCTGAAGCCGCCTTGCTGGGAATACCCAGCGTATCCATATATCCCGGACAACCTACTCACGTTGAGAAGTACTTGGTTAAGAAAGGGTTGCTGGTTAGGAGTCTAAACCCAGATTTCGTAGTCCGGTTCGTAAGGGCTCACATCGCCGACGGGGAGGCGAGAAATCGTTTAAAACGGAAAGCTGAAAACTTACTGAGGAAAATGGAGGATCCCTGCGATGTAATCGCCCGCAAAATACTGGGAAGCGCTTGAGAAAACTATTGAATTTGAATTCCCCGCTTTTTAACGGCCCATCTGAAATACGCGTGGGCGAGCCTCCTCCACAAAAACAACCATAACCCAGCCATCACGACGCCTACAGCTACGCGGATAACGGCGATAAGAAACGCCTCGAAGCCCGGGTTCGGATGAAATGCGAAAAGTAGTTTAACCGCGATAAACCCCCCTACGACTAGAAATAACCAGACGAATAGGAAAAGCCCTGTTAAACCCAGTAACCTTTTCAACCCCACTTCAATCACCACGGCGTTAACATGTATGTTACCGCCGCTAAGGCGGATGAAAGAAGGGCCAACGCCGCCATAACCTTCAACACCTCCTTTTCGCTTAAAGGCCCCTCCGCCAATATGAGCCTCGTCAAAGTGAGGGGTGCGTTCCTACTCTTGGAAACATCTAGGCGGCCGTCAGGCAAAACCACCACAGGCCTCGCCTTCACCTCCCTCCTCTCGTAAAGTCTTCCAACGGATGAAAGCCCGTAGAAGGCGTTCAAGATCTGAGGCATCAACGCCACCACCATAACCACTTCAATCCTACCGAGAATGGCGACGGCGCCCAGACATGCGCCTACAAACAAGCTGCCTGAGTCACCTGAGAAAACCCTGGCAGGATACCGGTTATAACGGTAATAGGCCGCTAAAGCCGCGGCCATGCATAAAGCCAGATATGATTCAGGGCCTCTCCCCAGAAGGGTTAACGCGGCGAAGGCTGTTATAAACGCGATAATCGAGGTGAGGGGCATGACGCCGTTAAACACGTCCATCATGTTTACGGCGTTTGAAGTGACAGCTAAGCTTATCGGAATTAAAATTGGATACACGATTGTAAGCCTGCTCCTGCCTATGAAGGGCAGGTAGGGGAAGGGCTCATAGACTTTTAGGATCAATATGGGTGCGGCGGAGAGGGCGGTTAATACGGGTTTTAGAACGGGATGTAAAGGTTTTAAGTCGTCTATCAAACCAACCAAACCAGCCATCAACCCGGTTAACGCGAAGGCCAAGTAGAGGGCTTGACGCGTCGGATCAGCTATGGAGGCGATGAGGATTGAGGGAAGAACACCGATCCACAGGGATACCCCACACATTTCAGGTATTCGAGGCCTAGTGGCCTTATGAACATCAACGCCGAGAATTCCTCTTTTCAACATGAAGGAGGCGACTCTTGGCGTTACGGCGAGCACTATAAAGAAGCTGGCCGCGGCCAACAAGAGTAGCGTCGGGTTCATGGTTAACGGTTACCTTCCCAGCCGTCGACTCAAGTCAGCTGAGGACGTTCCAAGGCCCATTTAAACTTTCCTTCACGGTAACGTGTGGGCAGACGTTCACTCGGCCTTCAAGGGTTACGTCGTCCAGCACCTTTACCCCCTCTCCTAACACCACTTTACCCTTTAACACAACGTTTTCACCTATTTCCACGTTCTCCCCTAACACGGCCTCGCATATGCTGGTTAACCGACCCACTTTAACTCCGTTGAAGAGAATGGAACGTTCTATTCTCACATTTCTATCCACTTGGATGTTGGATCCCAGCACCGCGTAGGGTCCGATCGAGGCGTCCGAGTTGATCTCCGCTTTCGAGCCTATATAGACGGGTTTAGAAACCTTAAAGACTCCGCTGTAATCCGCGTCCATGAAGAACCTTTCCAGCAGATGCCAGTTGGCCTCCATGTAATCCTCTATTCTACCCACGTCAAACCATTCTCCTTTATACGGGTATCCTACTAGCTCGCCTTTTTCGGCGAGCCTGGGGAAAACCTCGGTTTCGGTGGAAACCCAGCGGCCTTTAGGTATGTACTTGAAGATTTCCGGTGAGAGGGCGTAGACTCCCGCGTTGATGTAGCGGCTTTCCACCTGGCCCTTAGGTTTTTCAATAAAACCCCGCACGAACATTTGGTCGTCCACTACGGCGACCCCGAATCGGCTGGGGTCCTCAACCTCGCGCAACATTATGGTGGCGGTGACTCCCCTTTTTTCATGGGTTTGAATCAAACCCCGCACGTTATTTTGGTAGAGTATGTCTCCGTTAAGGCATAGGAAAATGTTTTCTCCTCGAAGCATGGGCTCAGCCTTCTTTATCGGCCCCCCCGTGCCCAGGGGTTTAGCTTCCCTAGAGTATTTGATCTTCACGCCTCCATACTCGCTTCCAACCCTTTTCTTCAATGAATCCGCTAAATAGTTCACGGCTAAAATAACCTCATCGACTCCAACCTCCTTTAGGTTTTCAATGGTTCGGTGGAGGAGAGGCTTATCCACCATTGGTAGGAGCTGCTTCGGCATGGTGAAGCTGAGGGGCCTCAACCGGGTTGCGTATCCGCCGGCGAGAATCAACGCCTTCAACCTTAACGACGCCTCGCGTCAACTTCCCTCTATAATTTTAATACTGGGTTAAATAGCGTTTCTGTAAGGGTGAGCTATTTCGCCTCCTAGTTTGCTGTGGGTTGACGCCGTTTGAAGGGTAACTACGTGTTAACATTGGAGGTTGAAAGGGCCTTCCAAGCTTGGGTTGGGAAATTGGGTAAAGTTAGGTTTAAACGAGGCCTCTACCTGTATGTGGGCTCAGCGTTAGGTCGAGGATCATCGTCCCTAGAGGGCCGTTTGAACAGGCATCTTAGGGGTTTTAAAAAGGTTTACTGGCATATCGACCACCTGACAACCATGCCCCACGTAAAGGTGGTTTCAGCGCATTACATTGAATCCAACGTTAACAGGGAATGCGAGTTAACGGCAACCCTTGTTAGGGAGTTCGATGGAAGAATCGAGCATCCCGGCTTTGGATCAACGGACTGTGGATGTGGAGGACACCTCATATACATGGGTGGGCGGCGCGCGTTAGGCCGATTCCTCGAGAAAACTAATGCTTTAAAAAGCCATGGTTTAAGGCCATACGTGAAGGCCTAAACCTCCTTAAATTATTTTCACAGGCTCCTCTACGAATGTGGATCCATCCCAGATGTAGGAGGCGAGGCTCCTGGTGACGACGGAGTATATGGCGTAGGAGTATCCTTTATAGAAGGCGAGGGATCGGTCTATGAAGGAGGGGGAGGACTCCCAGTAAGGGTGGCTGTGGTAGAATCCAACAACCTCTAAACCCATTTTCTCAGCCTCTTGGAAGGCTTTAAGCTGGTCTTCAGGGTCGATTTCGTAGCGTGAAGGGGAGGTAAGCCTGTTCCTAGTTTTGAAAACCCGCTTCACAATTCTAGTTTTTCCCCTACGCTCCCCCGCCATTATTCCACACGCCTCCCTCGGATACTCTTGCAGGGAATGCTCCGCGATTTCATCCACCATGCTCCTCTTCAACACGATTGTCAACTTCCCTTAGACCCCCCAGCCTTTCCTCCTCCAAGCTAAGGCTAACGCTAAGGCTATGGTTAACGCGGTTGGAGCGGCCATTTGAAACATTAGAACGAAGGGGGGTTTAAATCCTTCCTGCTCCTCGGTTAAAGGAGGCTTCAAGCCGACTAGGTAAACCTTGTCTCCAGACGCGAACACGGCTCGAGTTCCCTCTAGACTTGATGAGATTGAGGTAATCCAAGATTCGGATTCAATGGACTCTAACAGCCACCCCGTTTCCGCGTTGAACACGTAGAGGACCCCATCATCCCCACCGGCGAAGGCCACATTTCCTCTAGGGGATAGGTGAACAGCCTTCACCTTCCCCTTAATCCAATGGTTCCAAACCAATTTACCCGCTTCGGCGTCGAGCATGTACACGCCTCCATCATACCCTCCCGCCAACACGAGCTTCCCATCGCCGGATACGGAGACGGACCGGATGGCCCCCTCAGCCTTGTAACGCCACTTAAGCCTCCCATCATTTGAGGCGAAGCAGTAAACGGAGCCGTCGCTTCCACCGGCCGCGGCTACTCCTCCATCGAGCGAGGTGGACAGAAAGTAGATGAAACCCTGGATTTTATAGGAGGCGATTAATCGGCCCTCAGCCGCGGAGAACAGGCTTATCGTTCCATCGGATGTTCCCGACGCCAAGGTTTCTCCTCCATCGGAGAGGGCGAGGGCCAGCACGCTTACGTTTCTCGGATAACGGTACGTCCAGCGAACAGACCTATTCAAAGGATCTAACATGTATAGGACGCCGAAAAAGGTTCCCACCGCTGTTAAATAGCCGTCACCGGACATGTCTAGGCAAAGCGCTGGGCCATCTGATCGAAACGACCAGAGGGGCGTACCCGCGTTGGCGTTGAAGAAATGCACGGCGGCGTGCTCCATGCCGGCGGCGATATACCGTCCATCCCTCGATATGTCCAATGAGTCTACTAAATCGTTTCTCCTAAACGTCCAAGTGGGTGATTCGAAGCCGTATTTGATGAGGGTGACGTATCCTCGACCAGCGGCGGCGGCGAGGAAGCCGTCTCCGCACATCGACACAGAGCCTACTCCGCCCTCCATCCGGTAAACCTTCAACTCATATGTTTTCGGGATTTCAACATTTTTCCCGTAGCTTATCAAGGCAAACTGAACGGTGAGGATTAGGATTAACGTGACCGCTGTGAAGATGGGTTTATTCACGGCCTTCTCCTCCTGAGTCGATACCTTTTATCAGCTCGCCGTTACTTTTGAGGAAACGGGTTACGGGTACGCCGAGGTTTTCGTCGAAAACCTTCGCGCAGTTTAATCCTTCAAACTCGATGATTAAGCCTTCGAGGGTTAAGTAAACCTTGCATTTGCCGCGTAGGCATCCAACATTCACCGTGGATCCTCTGCCGAGGGAGGAGTGTATGTGAACGACGGGTTTATGTTTGTTCCACATTAACGTGCCTAAGGCGATTAGCTCCCTTTCCTCTTTGAGGAGGGCTTCCATGGGGGTAGGGGGGACCTTCAGGTTAAGGGAACCAACCACCATGTGGGCCTCTGACACCGCTCCAACCAGCAAGATGAACGCGCATTTTATCCGTTCTTTCACCGCGAGGGCTGAAACCTCCTTGATGATGTCGTCTTCGTGGTCAAACCTGATCAGGAATATTCTTCGCAGACCTGCCTTTACATACTCCATGGGGGATATCATGGGCTGGAACTGAAATATGAAGGTTGGGGAAGAGGGGTGAAGGTGTTTAGAAATGTGTGACGGCTCCCTTCAACCCTTGAATTACGAATTGAACTCCTAACGCGGCGATCATTATGGCCGTAACCCTGGCGACCACCATGGAGCCGATTCTGCCTAGGATTTTGTTGATGTACTTGATGAACCTGAGCATAACCCAGACGATCGCGAAAACGATGGCCACCGAGGTTAGGGCGGTGATGGCACCGTTGGATTGAAGGGTTACAATGGTGGTGGTGATGGCGCCGGGGCCTACCAGCAATGGGAAGGCGATGGGTATGACGCCTAGATCGGAGGGTGATAAAGACTCCTCCCTCCATCCTCCTTGAATGATGATTTTAATCGAGATTATCATGAGTAGGAGTCCCCCCGCGACCATGAAGCTGTATAGGCTGATCCCCAACGCGTCTAGGAACCCCTTACCTATCACGGCGAAAACCATGAGGACGACGAAGCCAACCGCCGTGGCGACGTTGAACATTCTTTTCCTCTCATCTTCTCCGATGTCGCTGGTCAACGAGAGGAAGATGGGCATGTTGCCCAGTGGGTCGACCACGACGAACAGCGAAATAACCGCTTCAACCAGGTTGTAAGGGGTAGTCAACTCTTCGGCCAGGCCTAACGACTTCACGGGTTACTCTACTTTAACCTTGAAGCGCCTCGCCTTCTTGGGCAATTCAATGGTTAAGTAGCCTTCCTTAAACTTGGCCTTAACCAGCTCGGGGACGACTTCAACGGGCAGCCTGAGAGTTTTATGGAACGTTTTAAATCGGCATTGTCTTTGAACCGTACCCCATCGATCGTAGACTACATGTTTCTGCATCTTAGCCTCTATCGTAAGCTCGTTAGGGGTTACGTCGAGTTTGATGTCTTCTTTCCGCACGTAGGGGAGGTCGACGGTTACGATGACCCTTTCATCTGTTTCCTGCATGTACGCTAGGGGCTCTAAACATTCAAGCTGAGGGTTCCACATGGGTCGGCCGTGGAAGAACTCGTCTATCAACTGGTCTAATTCCCTTTCTATGGCTTCGAACTCGTCGAAGATCCTTCTCCTCCTCCACATGCAACTTCACCCTTTAAACGTACATGGGTGGAAGCTCCTGCTCCTGCGCTTTCTGCATCCGCTCCATCTGCCGGTAGGTTCGATGCATCACTTCCCTCATCTTCAACCTTATTTCCTCAGCTTGCTCCAGTAATGTTTTCACATCCACGTTTAGGCCTAGGATTCTGTTTAAAGCGCTTACAGCGGAGGCGGCTGCGCCTGGGTCAGGGTACTGGTAATGGGACTGAGCTACGAGCACTAGGTTGTCGATTTTCCGTTGAACAGCCTCCATCAAAATCTGGGAGTGAGGCCCCACCATGAACCCTTCCTCCAGCGGCTTCACACCCGCGTCGATGAGGATGCGCTTCGCGTTGGGTGTTGAGGCAACCCCGTACACCTCAGGGGTTTCGATTTCCAATCGGTTTGGAACGGCCACACCGCTCACGGATAAGATAAGGGGGGATCCCTTCCCTTTAACCCATTCAACTAGGCCTCGAGCCAGCAGGGGTATGGATGAAGCGGGAATCGGGATCTCAGAAGTCAAGTACACTACGCCCTCTTTGTGGAAGAACCTCATGGGAAACTTAGGCTCCCCTTCGTGGACGACGACCACCGGTGGAAAAGTGCTGGACTCCACGTAGCCAACTTCATCCGCCGACAACCCCGTAATCAAATGGTTCACCGTGATCAATCCCACCAAGCCTACGTCGGGCAGCCCGATCACCACCCTCTTCACAGCGGTTAGGGGCTTTACCTCTACGAACCTTAACTCGAAGGGCTCCATGAAAACCACTGGAACAGTATGCTGACTTTCCGCTTATAACCTTTAACCTATCGGCGACGCGACGTAGCCTTCATCTTTATTAACCTTCCACGCCATAAGCCTTAACCCATGGTTGGTGGGTTGCGTTGAAAGGTTACGCTGGGAAGGGTTTAAAGGTCGACCTCTCCACGGGACGGTTTGACGAGTGGAGGATTCCTGAACGGTTTCAAGCCCTGTATCTTGGAGGCTTAGGGTTCGCTTCTAGGCTTCTGTACGATGAGGTGAAATACGCGGATCCCTTCTCCCCGGATAACAAGCTCATTGTCGCCCCTGGGTTGCTGGTGGGAACCGGTGTACCCACCGCGTCTAAGACGACTTTCGCGGCGAAGTCTCCCCTTACCGGTGGGTTTGGGAGGTCTGTGGCGGGGGCGAGGCTGGGGGTTGAGCTTAAAAAAGCCGGTTACGACGTTTTAACCATCGAGGGAAGATGTCTTAAACCATCCATCCTCCTCATCCAAGACGGCGAAGTCGAGGTGTGGGAGGCGGGGGATCTCTGGGGACTGGATGTGAGGGAGACGGCTTCAAGGATCCGTAAGCGAGTCGCCGACGCCGCCACCGCCGTCATCGGACCCGCCGGCGAAAACTTATGCAAGATAGCTGGAATAGATTGCGAGGAGAGACAGGCCGCTCGAACCGGGCTGGGAGCCGTGATGGGGTCTAAGAGGTTGAAGGCGATCGCCGTGAAAGGATCTGGGAGAATCGAGTACGCTGACCCTGAGAAGTTGCGTGGGCTGACCGCTAAGTGGACTAAGATCTTGAAGGAGAACCCGAACTCCGAGCTTGACATGAAATACGGCACCGCCGAGTTCTACGAGTGGATGAACGTGGAGAAGGGAACGTTTCCATCCAGGAACTGGCAACATGGATATTTCCAGAAATCCTTCGATAAGCTGAAGCAAGGGGAGAAGTCGCCCCTAGACCCCTACTACTGGTCCCCTAAATACACGGTGAAAAATAGGGCTTGCCCAAACTGCACCAAGCCATGCGGCCGAGTCTTCAGGGTTCCCAGCGGACCATACATGGGGGTGGAGTTGGACGGCTTAGAATACGAAACCATCTACTCTCTGGGGGGATGCCTTGAAGTCGAGGATCCGGAGGCCGTGGCCAAGCTTCATTTAACCTGCGACCTCCTAGGGTTAGACGCCATCTCCGCTGGGCTAACGGTGGCCTGGGCCATGGAAGCCTATGAGAAGGGCTTAATCGACCCAGGTCCAGGTTTAAACCTGTCCTTTGGAAACGTGGACGCCGCCTTAACGGTGTTGGAGATGATGGCGGCTAAGGAGGGGGAGCTGGGCAGCCTCCTCGCCGACGGGGTTAAAGCCGCGAGCGAGAAGTTGGGGAAACGCTCCTGGGAGTTCGCAGTCCACGTGAAGGGGTTGGAGCTACCCGCCTACGATGTACGGGCCATCAAGGGAATGGCCCTAGCCGTAGCTGTCTCAACGAGGGGAGCATGCCACCTCACCGCTGGAATATACGGCACCGAGCTTGTAGGGAAATGGTGGAGGTTTTCAGGTGTCGACCGGTTCTCAGCCGAAGGGAAGGGGTACGAAGTGAAAATCCACGAGGACTTGATGACGTTGTACGACATGCTGGGAGTATGCAAGTTTTCCAGACACATGTTTTACGTTGAAGGCTTCCCCGAAATCGTAAGCGCGGTGACCGGACTGGACACGTCGATTTCACATCTTCTAACCGCAGGGGAACGGGTGTACAATGTTCAGCGATGCTTCAACGCCCGTGAAGGTTTCAGCCGGGTTGACGACACCCTCCCCCCAAGGGTGTTAAGCCAACCCATCCCTAAGGGGCCTTCCAAAGGCAGCTTCGTCAAGAGAAAGGAGTTGGAGCGCATGCTCGACGACTACTACCAGGCTCGGGGATGGTCGGAGAACGGTGTTCCCACAAAGGTTAAACTCGTCTCCTTAGACTTAGAGGACTTGGCCGACGAGTTGGGCTCTGACCATTAAAGCCCGGTGAAACTTCACCGACAGATGGAAAAGGACGACCATGACGATTCATTTTAAAAGGTATGTGAGGGAAGCTGAAATCCTGGAGCCAGCTACGGGGAAGCCTGCGAAACAGGTAGTGGAGTACAGGCGGGACCCCTTAACCGGAGACCTATCCACGGTGCTACCCGGCAGGCTTAGCTATGTGAAAAGGTTTTTCGAATCCGATGAAGAGTTCCTCAAGGGTTACGCCGAGAAGTCCAAGACTAACTGCCCCTTCTGTCCCACAAGGTTGATGAACAACGTGCCCAGGTTTCCTCCAAGCCTATTCGTTGAGGGCTTCATCAAGGTTGGGGAAACCGTTACGTTTCCAAGCCTATTCGCCCATGCGGAGTACAACGCGGTCACGGTTCTATCGCCCAGCCACCTGTTAAGGCCCTCGGAGTTTAGAGCTGAAACGTTGTTTGACGCGTTGAAGGCCTCATCCACCTATGTGAGAAGGGTTCGCCTCCACGATCCTGCGGCAAGATATGTGGCGGTGGTTGTGAACTACCTGCCTCCAGCCGGCTCCACTGTAATTCACCCCCACATGCAAACCTTAGCTACCTCTGTTGGGTTCCAGAGGATTATGAGAATGATGAGGCTCAGCCGACGGTATTGGAGGAGGAACGGGAGGAATTACTGGGAGAACCTCATCGAGGAGGAGCAGGGTTCGGAAAGGTACATTGGGCGGATAGGTGGTTTACATGTGCTAGCCCCCTTCGCACCTTCAAGCCTTTTCGAAGTGGACATGGTATTGCCTGGGAGGTCGAGTTTCATCGAGCTGGAGGATGAGGAGTTTGCCTCCATCGCCACAGGTGTGGAGAGGGTGTTGGACTTTTACTCTGAAGCCGGCGTGTGGAGCTTTAACCTCGCCTTATACTCTGGGCCCTTGGATCAAAGGAGGGAGGATTACGCTTTGAGTTTAAAGGTTACCGCTAGATACGGGTTTAGAGAGGGCTATGTCAGCGACGTTTGGGGTTTGCGTCATCTACTGGATCAGGGGGAGGTGTTCGAATCCCCCGAAGAGCTCGCTGAGAAGCTGAGGCCTAGGTTTAGAGGGGGTTAACGTTCACCTGTAGGGGTTTAGGTGTGAGGCTTGGTAGATGGCAAGTGGTGTATGATTGACTTATTCTTTTACCCAGCCAGATCTCGATGACTTCGGGTAAAACCCTTTCCGCTAGGTGTACGCTGGGAGGCCCATAGGTTAAGCCTCGACAGAATGGGTGGACGTATAGGTGGTATTCGAATTCTAAATAATGGTAGGCGGAGTCTCGGCCTCGCCCGTAGCGGGGCTTTTCGAAGACGGCGAAGGGCCATAGCTTGCATGAGAGGGGTTTCTCCTGTTGGAGGCCGCAAAGCCACCTGGATCCATCTTGGTATTGGAAGACGCATCGCCCATCGAAGCGTTTGTTTAGGCAGGCGCGGCCGAACTCGAATTTCAAAGCGGTTAAACCATACTTGCCTAGAACCTTCGCGTACTCCGCTCCCATTAATGGAATTTCAAATCGTTTACAGCATTCACCACAGCCCAAACACCGCCAATCGTGGACACGCCGCCAAGGGATAAGCCTCAACAGGCTCATGCCTGGGCACCGTGAAGCCGATGGAGGGGGAATTCGTCAACTGTTTAAATTTGACGGAAATTGTTTATTTTAAGGTTTCTCAGCTAGGGGTGTTTTGACGATCCGGACTGGGGGGCCGGTATGCGATGCCCGGTGGGTTGGTGGGTTCGCGGGGTTAAGGCTCCGCCAACTGTTTCTCGATGGCGTTGATGATGGGGTCCATTCTCTCCCTTTTCGGGGTTTCGTAGACCATGAGGGTTTCAGTTTTCCTCACGGCTGGGAGGCCTTGTATTCTTGTGAGGACTTCTCTGAACTCTTCCATGTTTCTTACCATGACCTCGGCGATGACGTCGAACCTTCCTAGGATGTAGTGGATTTGGGAGATTTCCTTGAAGTTTTTTATTTGGATGTCTGTTTCCTTCCTGAACTTGCTGTGGGGGTCGGCGACGATTAACACGTAGGCTGTTAGGTTTAGGCCTAGATCCTTTGGGTTTACGTCGACGGTGTACTTGAAGCCCATTCGCTCGAATTTCAGCAGCTTTTCGTAGGTGCTTTGCCTCGTTAACCCGCATTTGCTGGACAGCTCGGTGATTTTCTGTCGGCCGTCCTTCACCAATTCTAATAGGAGGCGAAGCTCCTTTCTATCCAGCATGTGTTTAAATGTCTTAATAGTGGCTTATAAATCTTCATTTTGTATTTTATAAATATTTTTATTTGACGTTTAGTTAAAATTTGATGGATAAAACTTATATTTCTGCATGTAGCTCTCATAACCCTCGGGCCACATGGGACGCGTCGATAACCCTCAAAGCATCAGCAGGCGGCAAACCCTCCAGGAGCCGTTTCAAACCGGTTTAAAGACGGCTCAGACGGGCAGGGTCATACCTCCATTAGAGCGCATCACCATTGAGGGCTTTAAGGAATCCTTCAACAGGATCGTCGCGTTAAAGGAGAAGAGCGGCGTCCAAGCCTTGTTGAAGAACCCGCCCGACCTACTGGACCGGGCGAAGCTGTATGGGTTAAGGTTTAAAAACGGCTCATGGGGATGGGCATCCAACATATGGCATAGATCCGAATCTGGAAGCGTCGTCGTGGAAAGGGACGACGAGCTAACCTACGAGCATAAACTATTGATGCTCCGAGTCCTAGAGCACATCCTGGCCCAAGGACCCCTCATTCAAGTTGACGCCATACTGGGTAAACCAGGCACGAAAGCCGAGATGCGATGCCGACTCTACTGTGACCCCCAGTTCCCCGACATCGCCTACAGGTGGAGCCAACTCTGCTTTCCCAGCGACCCATCTTCGACGCCCGCCGTAGAGCTGTTTTGCATCCCCCATTACCTAGGGAATCCAATAATGCCTGGAAACGGGGAGCTCCTGAAGGTTCTGCGATTCCCCCACCACGGCTACACGATCGTCACGTGTAGCTCCTATCAGGGCGAGGTGAAGAAGGGCTTCCTATCACATTGGATATACCACGTGTATAAGAGGGGTGGAACCGGTGAGCACGCGTCCCTCAGGGAGTTCACGGTGAAGAGGGTGGATGGCCGTGAAAAACGGGTCGTCATGTGCATCTGGGCGTTAACCGGGGCGGGCAAGTCCACTCACGGCATGTACGTGTTCACCGAGGAGAACTCCCGAGTATACTGGGAGAGGTTTAAGGTAAACCCCTTAAGCTATGTTCGAGAACAAGTTTTGAAAAACGACGACATCATCGCCATATTTGAGGATCAAGTGATAGGCTCGGAGAGGGGGTCTTGGACCAAAACCGAGGACGTTGACGAGAAACAGGCGGCCATCTGGCGGGCGGCCATGTCCCCTAGAGCCTTGCATGAAAACACTGAGTTCGATTCGAATGGGAATCCAAGCTTAAAAGGCGAGCTCTTCCAGTACTACGGGGCGCCGAACCGAAACGCTCGATCCGTATTCTACCTTGAGGACACCGGTTACTTCAACGGGGACGTGGCTTCCAGCGGCCCATTAAACACGGCCGTGTTCATCAGCCCAGGATACCTCACCGACTACGCGTGGGTGAAAATCAACGACCCAGCCTTCGCCGCGAAGGTTCTCGCCGACGGAAGAACCGTCGGCCACCCAGCCCAATCCCTAGAATCCACCGGCCTCGTGAAATACGACAGCCGGTTCTGCCTACCGTTCACAATGGGCGTAAAGCCCACAGACCACGTTGTCAGGTTTTACAAGCTCCTAGAGAAAAGGAAAATCCAAGGAGATCCCATTGAAGTTTACCAGTTGAACACGATAGGAAGGGTGGGCGCCGAATATAGGTGGCGTGAAACATCGATCAACGGCGAAACGGTTGAAATCCCCGAACCCGTATTCGAGAACGCGTC
>Ga0123519_10001407_pt1 | contig 41106 bp, 35 predicted proteins | sample YelNatPaOPRAMG02_FD_87396 | JGI IMG/M metagenome (GOLD analysis project Ga0123519, IMG submission 87396) | Hot spring microbial communities from Yellowstone National Park - Yellowstone National Park OP-RAMG-02 (version 2) | ecosystem: Environmental > Aquatic > Thermal springs > Hot (42-90C) ...
AAAGAGAGACAGGATAAGAATAAATGATGCTTGAAAAGATGATAAAAAAATGACTTCTGAATTAGAGAAAAAAATTATCAGACAGGTAAAAAAGGCAAAAGATGTTGCTAATCAACTCATAAATTTTGATACAAATAAGAAAAACAATGTTTTGGAAATAATTGCTGATGAGTTAGAAAATAACAAGGACATAATTATTAAATACAATAAATCTGATATTGAAAATGCAATAGAATCGAGATTAAGTAAAGCATTAATAGATAGATTGACATTGAATGAAAAACGTATTATTGAGATGTGTAATGGTGTAAGGAATATTGCAAAATTAAATGATCCTGTTGGTGAAGTAATATCTGAATGGGTACCTCCGTCTGGCATACGAATAAAAAAGGTTCGTGTTCCGATAGGTGTTATATGTATGATATATGAGTCACGTCCTAATGTTACTGTTGATTCAGTTGCTCTTTGTTTGAAATCAGGCAATGCTGTAATTTTACGTGGTGGAAGTGAGACAATAAACACCAATCGTATTCTTATAACGATAATAAAAGAATCATTAAAAAAAGCAAAGTTTCCTGTTAATTCAGTTCAATTTATTGATACACCGGATAGGAAAGCGATAAATGTATTATCAATTTTAGATGAATATATTGATTTAATAATTTTACGTGGAGGGGAACAGATGATACGGAGTATCCGTAGAAAAGCGACTGTTCCGATAATAGCACATGGTAAAGGGCTATGTCATACATATATTGATAAAGATGCTGATATTAATAAAGCAATAAAGATTGCTTATAATGCTAAAGTACAGCGTCCTGGTGTATGTAATGCAATGGAAACATTACTTGTTCATAAAAAGATAGCAGAAAAGATATTACCTCCACTTGCAGCAGAATATAAGAAATCGAATGTAGAATTAAGGGGTTGTAAAAAGACATTAAAAATTTTAAAAGACATAAAACCAGCTGTTGAATCGGATTGGTCAACAGAATATCTTAGTTTAATACTTTCAATAAAAATAGTAGATTCTATTGAGGATGCTATCAAACATATAAATACTTATGGGTCAAAACATTCTGAATCAATTGTAACAGAAAATATTTCATCAGCAGAAAAATTTTTAAGAGAGGTTGATGCATCAGCAGTATTTCATAATGCATCAACGAGATTACATGATGGTGGTGTATTCGGATTAGGGGCAGAAATAGGTATATCAACACAAAAACTGCATGCTCGTGGAACAATGGGTTTAAAAGAATTAACTACCACAAAATATATTGTTTATGGGACAGGTCAAATAAGGGAATAATCTGGAAATAAAAATTTTTTATTATGAAAATAGCTTTATTTGGTGGAACATTTAATCCGATACATTATGGACATTTGCTATTAGCAGAAATCTCATATGATGAATTTAATTTAGATAAAGTTATATTTATTCCTTCCGGACAACCTCCACATAAATTAGAATCCGGATTCAAAATACACAGATATAATATGGTTAAACTTGCAATAAGAAAAAACAAACATTTTATGGTCAGTGATTATGAGATAAAAAAAAATACGATAACTTATACATATGATACTATAAAATATTTTAAACAAAAATACTATGGACATGATATCTATTTTTTAATTGGTTTAGATTTGTTATTAGAGATGCATACTTGGAAAGGTAAGGAGACAGTATTGGACTTATGTACTTTTTTAGTTGGAACAAGGCCAAATTATCCTATATCAAAGGTTCCATTACGTATAAGAAGTAAGGTAAATTTATTTAAATTGCCATTATTTGATATTTCAAGTACAGAAATAAGAGAGAGAATTAGGCAGAATAAGACAATAAAATATCTTGTTCCAGAGCCAGTAGAAAAATATATTTTTAAGAACAAACTGTATATATAAACTCCTAACAAAAACAGAACCGTTATATAATATTTATTTATGAAAAGACCTAATATCCGACAGATATTATTAATATTTCTCAGTTTTTTGATATTATTAACAGTTTATTTTTCAATACATAGTCCATTAGCAACAGATATAATTCATCAAAAACGTATTAATATTTTATTAATTGGAACAGATTATGTTGATTATGCACAGCATTCTGATACGATAATATTTGTCAGTTATAATCCTAGATTACGATTTATTGATTTGGTTTCAATTCCACGGGATACTAAAGTTATTTTACCTGATATCAAGCAAAGAAGAATAAACGAAATTTACGCTTATTATTACAAAAGAGAGAAAAATCATTATAATGCATCCACAGCATTAATGAAAATTGTCAATAATATTTTTGATAATAAGATTGAACATAAATATTTTTTTCAAATTGATTATGATACATTCTGTAAATTTATTGATATTTTAGGTAATGTAAAGATAGATATAGATGAACCGATGCATTATGATGATAATGCTGGGAAATTGCATATACATTTTACAACAGGAACATGGTTACTTGATGGCAAGAAAGCATTAGAGTATGTTCGTTATAGAAGTTCAGCTGGCGATATTGGGAGGATATATCGTACGCAAAGGTTTATTAGGGCATTAATAAAAAAGATAAATAATCCTTTAGTTATTTTTAAATTACCAAAACTGACTAATCTTATATTAAAGAGACTAAATACAAATATGTCAGTATGGGATATATTAAATTTAATGATTGAATTGAGATATATTAATATAGAAAATGTTCGTATGGCACAATTACCAGGTAAACCATCAGGTGCAATGTGGGAAATAGATGAGCAGGGTTTGGAACATGTTATTTATACAATAATCGGTTCTGAAATAGAACCTATTACTAATGTAAGACAAGTTACAGTTGAAGTTTTGAATGCATCTTCAATAAATGGTGTAGCGTTAGAAGTAACAAGGAAATTACGTGATAATAATTTTGATGTTATTGATTGGCGGAATTATCCGACAAGACAGAAAAAAACGATTGTTATAGATAGAGTAGGTGACCTTAGGTCCGCACAGAAGATAGCGAGAATACTTAATACAGAAGAAATTTTTACTAGATATTTACAAGACAGTTCAGTTGATATAAGTGTCATAATTGGTGAAGATTACAGAGATAAAAATAATATACCTATGGAGGTAAAATTCGATGGAAAGAATATTAGATGAAGAATTGCGTATATTGAAAGATAAGATACTGTATATGGGTAATTTAGCGGAAATGATGATAGATTTGTCAATAAAGATACTCTTGGAACGTAACCGTGGATTAATTGAACAGATATATCAACACGAAGGAGAGATAAATAAATTAAATATTGAAATTGATAACCAATGTTTGAAAATATTAGCATTATGGCAACCCGAGGCAAGTGATTTGAGATTTATTCTTGCAATAATAAAAATAAACAGTGAGTTAGAGAGATTGGGAGACCAAGCAATTAATATTGCCCAGAATAGTTTAGAACTATTGAAGCATAATATGACTGAACTTATAGAGAAGTTTCAATTTAGAGAAGTGACAGAATTAGCAAGAAAAATGGTTAAAGATAGTATCGATTCTTTTATCAATAGAGATATTAAATTAGCACGAGAGGTTCTTATTAAGGACAGTGAACTTGATAATTTTAAGAGACAAATATTCCAGAGAGTGATTAGTATTACTACTGAAACTCCGAGTAGTATTAATCAGGGATTGGATTTAATACTTATTGCAAGAAATTTAGAGAAAATTGGTGACCATGCAACTAACATCTGTGAAGATATTATTTTTATGGTTGAAGGCAAAGATGTTAGACACCATGCTGATGAAAAAAAATAAAATAGGAATAAAAAAAGGTTAAATGTATGAATCAAAGACAGAAATTGATGAATAATGTTGAACAAATAGATATTCTACATGCGGACGATGACCAGTTAGTAAAAATAAGTAAGGACAATCTACTTGCTTTAAATCTTAAAGAAATGAAACAGATTAAAAAGTATTTTTATAAAATTGGTAGGAATCCGACAGATATTGAACTTGAAACTATTGCTCAAACATGGTCAGAACATTGTAAACATAAAACATTAACAGGAATTATTGAGTATAAAGAAATAAGAAATAAGAAAGATAGTTACTCGCAAAACCTACGAAAGATAAAAAATAAAGTTTATAATAATCTGCTAAAAGAAACTATTTTCCGGGTAACCAAAGAATTGGGTAAGAAATGGTGTGTCTCTGTATTCAAGGATAACGCTGGAATAATTGAATTTGATAACAATATTGCTATTGCATTTAAAGTAGAGACGCATAATCATCCGTCGGCACTTGAACCTTATGGTGGTGCAGGAACAGGTATAGGTGGTGTTATAAGAGACATATTGGGTGTAGGATTAGGTGCTAAACCTATCCTAAATACAGATGTGTTTTGTTTTGGTCCGATTAATTATAGATATGATGATTTACCGGAGGGTGTGCTTCATCCAAAAAGAATTTTTAAAGGTGTTGTTGCTGGAGTTAGAGATTATGGTAACAGAATGGGGATACCAACTGCTAATGGTGCTGTATTATTTGATGAAAATTATATCTGTAACCCGCTTGTTTACTGTGGAACAGTTGGTATTATACCAAAAACAAAATGTTTTAAGAAAGTTAGTCCCGGGGATGTTATTATTGCTGTTGGTGGTAGAACAGGTCGTGATGGTATCCATGGAGCAACTTTTTCGTCATTAGAATTAAATAAAGATACGCCATTAAGTCCTGTTCAGATTGGGAACCCAATTATTGAGAAGAAAGTCACTGATACTGTATTGCAAGCACGTGATAAGAATCTATATTCAGCTATAACTGACTGTGGTGCGGGCGGATTTTCATCGGCAATTGGAGAATTAGGTTCTGAATGTGGTGCACGTGTTTTTCTTGAGAGAGCGCCATTGAAATATGCTGGTTTAAAACCGTGGGAAATCTGGGTTTCTGAAGCACAAGAGCGTATGATACTTGCTGTTCCGCGTAATAATGTTAAAAAGATTTTAGATATATTTAAAAAGGAGGATGTTGAAGCAACAATATTAGGTGAATTTACTGATACTGATAAATTAGAAGTTTATTATGAAAAAGAAAAGATACTTGAATTAGATAACGAATTTTTGCATCATGGTTTACCACGAAATAAAAGGAAAGCAATATGGAAACCTCAAAAACACAAGGAGCCAGATTTATCAATTTATTATGATAATAATTTATCATCTTTGTTAAAAAAAGTTCTTTCATGTCCGAATGTAGCTAGTAAAGAATGGATTATACGGCAATATGATTATGAAGTTCAAGGTCAAACAATTATTAAACCATTTATTGGTAAAAAGAATGACGGACCTTCTGATGCATGTGTAATTTATCCATATACGCATACAAGAAATTCTTACAGAGGTTTTGTAATAGGATGTGGAATAAATCCTGATTATAGCAAGATAGATACTTACTGGATGGCAGCAAGTGCAATTGATGAAGCATTAAGGAACATTGTTTCAGTTGGTGGTGATTTAAACAGAACGGCATTACTGGATAACTTCTGCTGGGGTAATTGTAATAAGCCCGATCAATTATCAGGTATTGTCAGAGCAGCACAAGCGTGTTATGATATGGCAAAAAAGTATAGAGTACCTTTTATCTCAGGGAAAGATAGTTTAAATAACGAGTTCAAGGATGAGAATGGGAATACAATTTCTGTTTTACCGACATTACTTATTTCGGCAATTTCAATTATTACTGATATAAGAAAAGTTGTTACTGCTGATATTAAAAAACCTGGGAATTTATTATATATACTTGGTAAAACAAAAAACGAACTTGGTGGTTCACAACTTTATAAATTAGAGAATTATATTGGTAACAAAGTTCCGACAGTTAATCCTGAAAAATCGCGAATATTAATGTTAAAACTCAATGAGGCAATAAATCTTGGGTTAATAGAGTCCTGTCATGATTGTTCTGATGGTGGATTAGGAGTAGCATTAGCAGAAATGTCTTTTTCAGGTGGATACGGATTAGAAGTATATTTAAATAAAGTATTAACTGACCATGATGTAAGTAACAAATATGCTGACATAGTTATTCTTTTTTCAGAAACGAACTCAAGATTTATAGTTGAAGTAGAACCTGAAAACAGATTAGAATTTGAGAGATTGTTCAAAAATCGGGAATATAGTTTGATAGGTAAAGTAAGAAATGATGAAAATTTTATTATTTATGGTATTAATAACAAAATTATTGTGGAAGATAGTATTCTTGAATTAAAAAAATCGTGGCAAAGTGTATTTAAGGAAATATAGGAAAATTTTTTAATTAAACTATTATGAGTAAAAAAGTTAATTCAATTATTATCCGTGTTGCAGGCACAAATTGTGATATTGAGACATGTTATGCATTAAAATTAGCCGGTTCAGATACAGTTGACCTTGTCCATATAAACCAGATTATAAGGAAAGAGGTTAAATTATCAAAATATCAGATTATGGCAATACCAGGTGGATTCTCATATGGGGATGATGTTTCAGCAGGAAAAATATTTACTGTTCAACTGCATTATAAACTGTGGAACGAAATAGAAAAATTTGATTTATCGGGTAGACTTATTATAGGGATATGTAACGGGTTTCAGGTATTAGTAAAATTAGGGCTGCTTCCTGGACTTAATTCTGAAGAAAAAATATTTACAAAAGATGATTTGAGTAGGAATCAAATAAATCAAACAGTTACACTAACTAATAATAACTCTGGCAAATTTGAGTGTAGATGGGTCTATCTTAAACCAGGAAAAAACAATTTATGGACTAAAGATATGCCGGATATAATACAGTTACCGATAGCACATGCAGAAGGTAAGTTTATGACAAAAGATAAGAAAACACTTAAACTGATAGAACAGAATAACCAAGTTGCATTCAGATATGTTGATGAACAAGGGAATGTTGTTAATGAGTTCCCATATAATCCGAATGGTTCACAGAACAATATTGCTGGAATAACGAATAAGCGTGGTAATATATTAGGATTGATGCCACACCCTGAACGATATGTATTAAAATATCAGCATCCATTCTGGACACGATATAAATCCTTGAGAATAAAAGCAAATAATCAATTAGAAAATTATGGAGATGGTTTATTTATTTTTCAAAATGCAGTAAAATACTCACTTGAAAATTTAACATAGAATAATTTATGGTTAAGAAAAAAAATTCCGTAGAATATAAAAAACAAGATTTTTTAAATCCAAACAATTTTTTTATTTATGAACAGTTGGGACTAAAAATCTATAATAATTTCGAAGAAGTAACATCTACAATAGAAATAGAAAAATCTAAAAATCCCAAAATTTCTAGATATAATGACATTGATTTGAATCAATGGAAACGATATGATGAAATAATAACGGATAGTTTATGGTTGATAGGGTCAAGAGATAAAACAGGAGCACATACAGGTGAATTTCATGGTAATTTTATTCCACAGATACCACATCAAGCAATTTTGCGTTATACAAAGAAAGATGAAATTGTTTTGGATACATTTTTAGGTAGTGGAACAACATTAATTGAATGCAGAAGATTAGGTAGAAATGGTATAGGAATTGAACTTATACCTGAAATGGTTAAAAAAAGTAAGATGAACATAAACCGACAAGATAATCCTTTCAAAGTAAAAACAGATGTGATTGAAGGAGATAGTACTTTACTTGAGACAATAGACAAAGTAAAAGATTTATTAACTAAAGAATACAAAAAAAATACTGTGCAATTGATAATAATGCATCCACCGTATCATGATATTATTAAATTCAGTAATCATCCACAGGATTTGTGTAATGCTGCTACTACAGAAGAGTTCTTATCAAAATTTTCAAAAGTAGTAAATAATACTTATGATATTTTAGATAAAGATAGATTTTTAGTATTAGTTATTGGCGATAAATACAGTAAAAGTGAATGGATTCCATTAGGTTTTTATACAATGCAAAAAGTTTTAGAGAATGGTTATAAGTTGAAAAGTATAGTTGTAAAAAATATTGTTGGGAACAGAGGTAAACGTAATGTTGAACATTTATGGCGTAGGAGAGCATTAGTAGGTGGTTTTTATATTTTTAAACATGAATATATAATGTTTTTTCAAAAAAAATAAATAATATGAGAACTCATGTATTTATAGTAGATGACAATACATTTCCTGTCCATTTAAAATATCTTTTTGCTGGTACTGGGGCGAAAGATAGAGATATGCATATAGGACTATTATCGGATATAAAGCGGGTTAGACCTAATGATCTCGTAATTTTTTATATTGAAGCAACTGAAAAAATAAAGGGTGGTTTTTATGGAATTTTTAGAATTGCTGAACAGAATCCGATAGTTTTTCATACACCAAATAAGAGCGGGTTTGTACCTAACTTACAGAAAAAACTTATTTACCGAACTTTAATAGAACCATATGAGGTATATTCAAATGGTGTACCAGAGTGGGAAGTATTGGATAAATTGCCTATTTATGCTACAGAACTTCAATGGAGTTTGATTTATAGAAAATTGAAAGCTAAAAGAGGTTATACTCCATTACTACCTTGGGAATCAGAAAAATTAATTAATATGATAAGAAATAAGAATTCAGGTAAAATATTAGCGAATAGTGAATTTTTAGGTGGTTTTGATTTTGATAAAACAAATAGAAAAATAACAACTATGGAATCTAAAAATATTTACCCTCATCCAAGAAATTTTGATTTCAAAGTATTAGATTCTATATATAATTTACAAAAGAGGAGAAGAGCATATGAAGTTAATTTACAATTATATTTCACAGAAAATATTGGTTTTAATAATAATTTGAATTTTATCGTTGGTGAGAATGTTGTATGGTTTGGTAATGAAGTTTATTGTGGTGTTGCTATGAAAAAAATAGATATTCTCACTATTTGTCAGGATATCGAAAAAAAGGAGTATAGATTAATAGAGTTGAAAGATGAACCTATAAAAGCGGATATAATAGAACAGATTGAATACTATATAAATTGGGCTTCTCAAGATTCAGGAAGACATTTAGAAAGTGCATTTAATTGGAATATTCAACCAGTAATTGTTGCACCTCAGCATAAACCAAAGAATTGGAAATCCATAGTTGATGCTTTTAAGAATTTTAATAATAAACAAGTTTCTTTACCTATTCTATATTTTGAATTTAAAATTGAAAGTGAAAATAGTATAATTTTTAATAAAATTAATTACTGAATAAACTTATTAATGTCATATTTATATTGGTCAGTAATAGGGTTAATTACAATTATAATTTGGTATATTCTGTATAGGTATAAAGGGTGGCTAATTTCTACATGGTTTGTTGTTAATGTTATTATTTCGTTATTGATAACCTGGTTATTCTCAACTTTATTATCAATGTTGATAATTATTTGTATGTTTTTAAGTTTGATTTTTTATATTATCTATACTTGTTTTTATGGAACAAAAATATAAATGTAATATCATACGGGGAACATGATTTATTGATTGACTTAATATAAAGGGAGAAAGGTATGGTTACTTACAAAGAAGCGGGAGTTAATATTGATGCAGGTAATAAATTGGTTAAAATAATAAAAAAGATTGCGCCCGCTGTTGGCGGATTTTCAGGACTTTATCCTATTAAAGGAACAAATTATTATTTATCAGCATCAACAGATGGGGTCGGAACAAAACTCAAACTTGCATTTTTATTAAACAAGCATGACACTGTCGGTATTGATTTAGTTGCAATGAATGTTGATGATGTAGTATGTTGTGGTGCTAAACCATTGTTTTTTCTTGATTATTATGCGTGCAGTAAACTTGATTTAAAAGTTTCTGAACAGATAATAAAAGGGATACATAAAGGATGTAAATTATCAGGATGTATTTTACTCGGTGGTGAGACAGCAGAGATGCCAGGTTTTTATTCTAAAGGTGAATATGACCTTGCGGGTTTCGCTGTCGGTATAGTCGAAAAGAATAGAGTTATTGATGGAAGAAAAATAAAAATTGGAGATGTTTTAATAGGGTTACCATCAAGTGGATTACATTCAAACGGTTATTCACTTGTCCATAAAATATTTTCAAGACAGGAGTTAATAACTCACAGTAAAATTTTACTTGAACCGACCCGAATTTATACTAAACAGATATTGAAATTACTTGAACCTAAAAACAGAATACAGAGTTCTATTCACGGAATTGCTCATATAACAGGTGGCGGATTTTATGATAATATTGAACGATTATTACCGAAAAATTGTAATGTTGTGATAAATAAGAATTCTTGGGAGATAATGGAGATATTTAAAATTATCCAGAAAAAAGGTAATATTGCAGAAAAAGAGATGTATCGTGTATTCAATATGGGTATAGGAATGGTTTTAATTGTTGATAAGATATTTTGTGATAGAATTATGAAATTATTGGGTGATGGAATAATAATAGGTGAAGTAAAGAAAGGAGAGAAAAAAGTTGAAGTAATATGAATAGAATAGGAGTATTAATATCTGGTAGCGGAACGAATTTACAGGCAATAATTGATGCAACGGAATCAGGATATATTCCTGATACAAAAGTTGTTGTTGTAATATCAAATCGTAAAGATGCTTATGGATTAGAGCGAGCCAAAAAACACAATATTGATTCATTATTTATTAATCCTAAAAATTACGAATCACAGATTGAATACAACGAGATATTAAAAAATGAATTACTTATACGAAAAGTTGACCTTGTATGTTTAGCAGGATATCTTTTAAAACTTGAACTTAATTTTATTAAATCGTTTGAAGGAAAAATATTGAATATACATCCTGCATTATTACCAAAGTATGGTGGTAAAGGGATGTATGGACATTTTGTGCATACTGCTGTCTTGAACTCCGGTGATAAAGAATCAGGATGCACCGTTCATTTTGTTGACGAAATATATGACCATGGTAAGATTATTATCCAGAAAAAAGTTCCTGTATTAGAGGGAGATACACCTGATACACTTGCAAAACGTGTTTTAGAGCAGGAACATAAAGCGTATCCTGAAGCAATAAAACTTTATTTTGAAAAATACAGGAAATGATTTATTTAAACCAGAACTATTTAGAAGATATTTTATAGAGGTGATATTATGAACATATTGGTAATAGGTTCAGGTGGTAGAGAACATGCACTTGTTTGGAAATTAGCACATAGTAAATCAGTTAATAGAATATATTGTATTCCTGGTAACGGTGGTATAAGCCGGATAGCAGAATGTGTTAATATTGATATATCTAAATTTGATAAACTGTCAGAATTTGTTAAAGAGAAGAAAATTTCATTAACTGTTGTCGGACCGGAAGCACCACTTGTTTCAGGTATAGTTGATTATTTTAAATCAGAAGGATTAGAAATATTTGGTCCTGATAAGAAATGTGCACAGTTTGAAGGAAGTAAAATATTTGCCAAGAAGTTTATGAAAAAATATAATATTCCAACAGCAGAATTTGAAACATTTGATAACTATGATGCTGCAATAAAATATACTAAAGATTATACAGATAAAATATCGTCATCTGTTGTTATTAAAGCCGATGGACTATGTGCTGGTAAAGGTGTTGTAGTATGTGATACATATACAGAAGCAGAGAGAGCAATAAATAATATGTTATTGAAAAAAGAGTTCGGACAGGCGGGAGAAAAAATAGTTATTGAAAAACGGCTTTTTGGTGAAGAAATATCTGTATTAGCATTTTGTGATAGTGAAACAATACTGCCATTACCTGTTTCGCAAGACCACAAACGCGTATTTGATGATGATAAAGGTCCGAATACTGGTGGTATGGGAGCATTTGCTCCGGTCCCGTTTGTAAAAAAAGACATTATTGATAAAATAAAAACACGAATTTTTGACAATTTTATCAAAGGACTGAAATCAGAAAATTTAGAATATAGAGGAATAATTTATTTCGGATTACTTATTTCGGAGAATAATCCTTATGTCCTTGAATTCAATGTAAGATTTGGTGACCCAGAAACACAACCTGTATTAAGTATACTTGAGTCGGATTTAGTGGACCTTATTTTAGCGACAATAGAGCATAAATTGAATAGATGTTCAGTTAAAATTAGAGACAGATATGCTGTCTGTGTTGTTATTGCATCAGGTGGCTATCCTGGTGCGTATCAGAAAGGTAAAGAGATAACTGGTCTTGATAAAGTTAAAGATGTGACAGTATTCCATGCGGGGACAAAATATATTGATGGTAAATTTTATACTGATGGAGGCCGTGTTCTCGGTGTAACAGGAACAGGGAAAACTTTACAAGAAGCGATAACAAATACATATGATGCAGTAAGTTTAATAAAATTTGAAAATATGCATTATAGAAAAGATATCGGGAGACGAGGGATAGTTGACAAAGAATAGGTTTTGTGATATAATACAAAATAGAACAAAAATTTGTATTTTTGAATTAAAATCATATGGATGTACTTGTATTAAATAAAAATTTTTTTGCGATACAGATAACGAGTTGGCAACGTGCATTAAGATTAGTTTATACAGATCGTGCATCTGTTGTTGATGAAGAATATCGCACATATTCATTCAATGACTGGTGCGAGTTATCAAAATGTCTCAAGGATAATCCTTCTGGTTTCATATATACTCCAAATTTTAAAATAGCGATACCGGATGTAATTTCATTAAAATACTATGACCGTATCCCTTTTAAAGAAATGAAATTTACACGAAAGAATATTTATGAACTTTATGGTTATAGATGTTGTTATTGTGGCAAAAAATTTTCTTCAAAAGAACTCAATCTTGACCATATTATACCGAGGTCAAGAGGTGGAAAAAGCGATTGGAAAAATGTTGTTACTTCATGTATAAACTGTAATTTGAAGAAGGGGAATTCATTACCAGAAGAAAAAGGTATGAAACTTGTTATAAAACCAACAAAGCCCACCTATAGTTCTAATCTAACAATAGTCATGAAAAATATATTTAAAGTAAAGACATCGTGGCAAAAGTTTATTGATAATATTTATTGGAACATAGAATTAGATCAGACATAGGACCGTGAATAATCTATAAAATCAAAACATATAATATTAAAAAAGTTGGTGAATATTTTATGATAAAGATAGTTAATAAAAAAGTAATTGCTGAAAATATAGTTATGATTGAACTTGAATCAGACAGTATTTCAAAAAAAATTCAAGCAGGACAATTTATTATATTGAGGGTTAATTCAAAAGGAGAAAGGATACCTTTAACTGTTGTTGATAAAAACTGTCAGAAAGGCACAATTACACTTGTTTATCAGATAGTAGGTAAGACAACAAAACTGTTGAATAAACTTAATATTGGTGATTCAATAAGTGATTTAGTAGGGCCATTAGGTCATCCAACAGAAATAAAGAATTACGGAACAGTAGTAGTTGTTGGAGGAGGTGTCGGTATTGCTGAACTATTACCTGTTTCAAAATCTTTAAAAGAAATTGGGAATATAGTTATAGGTATAATCGGAGCCAAAACAAAAAATATGCTCATTTTTGAGAATGAAATGAGAACGGTTTGTGACAAACTTTTTATTACGACAGATGATGGTTCGTATGAAAGAAAAGGATTTGTAACAGATGTATTAAAGGAATTATTAGTTCAATCAACAAATAATATTTCAATTGTATATGCAGTAGGACCTGTTCCGATGATGAAATCTGTCTGTGAAATTACAAAATTAAGTAATATAAAAACAATAGTTTCTCTTAATCCAATAATGGTAGATGGAACCGGTATGTGTGGTTCATGCAGAGTTAGTATCAACAATGAGACAAAGTTCGCTTGTGTTGATGGCCCGGAATTTGATGGACATGCAGTTGACTGGGATGAACTCAGTAAAAGGTTAAAATTGTTTGTTGAACAAGAAAAAGTTGCTTTAGATACTTTAGAATAAAAATATGGAACAAAAAGAACGTGTAAAAATGAGTGAATTACGGGCTGATGAACGTATCAGACCACCAAAAGCATATGATGAAGTAGCACTTGGATATACTGAGGAAGAAGCGGTTACCGAATCAAAGAGATGTATCCAATGTAAAAATCCACAATGTGTAAAAGGATGTCCTGTTGAAATAGATATTCCAAGATTTATTAAAAAGATTACTGAAAGGGATTTTCAAGAGTCAGTAAGGATAATAAAAGAGAAAAATAATTTACCTGCGATATGTGGTAGAGTTTGTCCACAGGAAACACAGTGTGAACAGAAATGTATTCTTGGTAAAAAAGGTTCACCAATAGCTATTGGAGCACTTGAAAGATTTGTTGCTGACTGGCAAATAAAAAACATGACTGAATTTCCTAAAACAAATATAAAATTGAAAGAAAAAATTGCTGTTGTTGGTAGCGGTCCAGCCGGATTAACCTGTGCTGGTGATTTGGCACGTTCAGGTTATAAAGTAACAATTTTTGAAGCATTACATGAGCCGGGTGGTGTATTAAGATACGGTATCCCATCTTTCAGGTTACCGAGAGAGATTCTTGATTACGAAATAAATTATATTAAATCTTTAGGTGTTGAGATAATATGTAATGTTCTTATTGGTAAAACATATACTATTAGCGAGTTATTTAATATGGGTTATAACTCAATATTTATTGGTAGCGGTGCAGGATTACCTTATTTTCCAAAAATAAGTGGTATGAATTTATGTCGGATATATTCAGCAAACGAATTTTTAACACGAATAAATCTTATGCATGCTGACAAATTTCCTGAATATGATACACCTATAAATATCGGTAATAGAGTTACTGTTATAGGTGGTGGCAATACAGCTATGGATTCAGCAAGATGTTCTTTGAGATTAATTAACAGTTTGACAAGAAACAGTAGGTCCGTTGATAGCAGTGTGACAATAATATATCGTAGAACAGAACAAGAGATGCCAGCACGAGCAGCAGAAATAGAACATGTTAAAGAAGAAGGAATAAATTTCATGTTTTTAACACAACCAGTAAGATTTATTGGTGATAATCGTGGTTTTGTTACTGGGATAGAATGTTTGAAATGTGAACTTGGCGCACCCGATGAGACCGGCAGAAGAAGACCTATTCCTATTAAAGGTTCAGAATTTGTTATTGAAACAGATACTGTTATAATCGCTGTCGGATTAAAATCTAATCCACTTATACCTAAAACTACACCTGATATAAAAACTAATTCTGATGGTGATATTATTGTCAATTCTGAGACGATGGAGACGACACTTGCTAATGTTTATGCTGGTGGTGATATAGTAGGTGGTGAAGGAACTGTTATAGAAGCGATGGGTATGGGTAAACGCGCTGCTAAATCAATAATACAAAAATTGTCATAAGAAAAATTGTGTTTTTAAAAATGATAAAAATAAATCTTGACAATTATGGAAATGTGTGTTATATAATTTTCAGGTTATGAATATAGTAAAATTAAATAGAAAAGGAATGACTCTGGTTGAGTTAATGGTAGCAGTATTGATACTTGGAACTGTTATACTCGTTTTTATTTTATCCTTCGGAAATGTTGTAAAATCGTTATTCACATCAAAAGCAAAAACATTGGCATCAAATCTGGCACAAGAAAAAATGCAAATTTTGAAACAACAATCGTATTATAAAATATTGATTACAACATCAGCAGCATATCTTACTGAATTTAGTCCACCTATCCCTTATGACCCAGGTTATTTTCAACCAGAAAATATTTTAGAAGGAAATATATATTTTCAACGTTATACATATGTTCAAGTTATAAATGAGATAAATGGTGAAATAAAAGAGATGCCGCCCTCTACACCTGATACAGGAATGAAACGTATTACAATAACAGTAGTTTGGAACGAAGGGAAAAATAAGAAATATATTCAGGTTCGTAGTATAGCTGCAAACCCTGAACAGGTATCTTTAACGGGGGTCATTAGCGGAAAAGTAAAGAATGCATCAAATGGTGTTCCTATACGGGGAGCAACTGTTGTTGTTGCAGAAAATGTAGGTTGGTCTGATATAACAGATGCTAATGGTAGTTACAGTATTTCACTTATGCCGGGAACATATTGGATTAATGCTTCAGCAGCAGGTTTTTTCCCAGTGAGTTTACAAGTAACTATCGGGTTTAATCCTGTTACACAGGATTTTAATTTAGTGCAAATGGCTTCAGGAACAGTTACAGGTAATGTCTGGATAAATGACCATATAGTTATCTCTCAGGTTGTAGCAAGCACTAGAACACCAGAATGGAATTACGAATATGTGGAGTTATATAATCCGACTACATATCCATGGATAATGGCTTATAATATTGGTGGCAATACTATTCCTGTAACAGGAATAAAATATCAGAATTATGATGAACCTTCACCAAGAAATATAGAATTAGTTTATTACACTTTAGAGATCCCAGTAAGTAGTTATTATCTGATTGCTAATACAACAACAGTATCTGCTTGCGGGGTTACTAAAACAGCGGATGCTGTTTTTAAATATGATATTAATGTAATAAAATGTAAAGAGGGGGATAATGAACCGAGTGGAAGTATAGGGATATACAATATCGGGATTGAAGGTGATATTTCTGATGATACCTGGATAGACAGAGTAGGATGGAATTTTAATTTAGGGCACACAGCACCTTTTTATGAGACCGAAGCAATAATGCAAAGTGTAGGATTTTCTGAAGGAGAACAATATGTGCGCAGGTCGTATATCTATGGAGGAGTAGATAATAATAATCATCCTGGAATAATACCCGGGTTTGCAAAATGTTATGATTCAAATAATAACGATGGTTCATTCCGAGGCGGTAAATGGGGAATAGGTGATTTTGCTGATATTTCTCCTTTAAAATATCCGCCTATGAATAGTAGTGATTCTGAGCCATACATTGCTGCGACACCGGCACAAGGTGCAGTTATAACATGCACTGATGGTCTTTCCGGACCGATAGTTGCAACTATACCTTCAGAACTCGGTTTTCCGCCATTAGCACCTTTCGCAAAATTTGAATTAACATCAGTTGCAACCGGGACATGGACAGTATTTATTGCAAGTACAAATTATAAATTAGAGATTTCGTCTGTTACTATGCTTGCAAACGATACAACAAGTATACCTAATAATATAACAAATCCGATATGGAAAGTTTCTGGCTATAATTCTGCTTTTCTTGAAAATATTGCAGATGAGGGTTATATTACCGGGATTGTAAGAAATGCATATTTACAGCCACTGTCAGGAATCAAAGTTACTGCTGGTGCAGAAACAGTTCAAACAGGTTCTAATGGCAGTTATTTTATTTCTATAACTTCAGGTATATACACTGTTGTAGCAAATCAAGGTAATTATAATCCGCTTTATTCCGAATCAATAAAAGAAAACATTGTAGTAAATTTAGGGCAGGTAACATCAGGTGTTAACTTTATTCTATCACAGTGTGGACGTGTCCGTGGATTTGTTACAAGAGATGGTATAAATCCTGTTCCTGGTATATTAATGGTTGCAGAAGATATGAATTATTTACAGAAAGGAGATGATGTTTCCGGTCAGGATGGTAAATTTACAATTATTAACCTTTCAACAGGAACATATACAATAAAACCTATTCTCAGTTCAAGAGAAACATCTATTCCAGCAAAAAGCACTGTTACTGTAACAGTTGGTGCAACTGTATTTGCAGGAACATTTACTATTACGAATGCATTCGGTAGAATAAAAGGTAAAGTTATTAAATCAGGGCAACCGATACGTGAAGGTGTTCTGATTATTGCAACAACGACAACTATAACAGGACAACCCGTTACATTAAGTAGTGCTACATTATCAGGTCCACCATATTATATATCAAGCAGTTATGAAGATGGAACTTATATAGTTGAAGTTATCGGTAGCACAACTACGAAATATAATGTATATGCTTATTATACAACTTTTAGTGGTGAAACACCAATAATTCAATCAAAATCACAAAGTAATATAAGTGTTCTTCCAGCAGGAGAAGTAACAGGAGTAAATTTTGTATGGTAAATAAACAGTATGGCTGGACAATGGTAGAATTAATGGTTGTTATTACTGTTATAGGTATTATTTCTATAAGTTTTCCACAAATAATATCACAGATAAATAAATTCTATAAAATCAATCAGGTTCAGGTATCTCTGCAACAGGAAGCAAGAGTTATTATGGATACTATTACAAGGAATTTAAGAGAAGCACAGAGTGATACAATAAAAATTGATTGTATTCCAGGACAGATGTATTATTCTCGGATTAATTTTATTACAATTAATAATCGCAATATTACATATTATCTAACTGGTAGAACTCTCAGACAGAATATTGATGGTAATGTTCAAATATTATCAAGAGATGTAACATATCTATCATTCTCGTTACCAAAATCGTATGATTTAACTATCGTCTCTGTTGCTTTTACTCTGGAAAAAGAGTTATATGAACTTCAACGGAAATCGCTTCATATGGCATCTGAAAAAGTTAGAATAATGAACTAATTTTGGGAGTATATTGAAGGAGGCATAAAAATAAAATAATGAATATTAAGAATTCTCAGAAAGGTCAATTGATTATATCTGTAATCGGTATCCTGTTGTTTTTAATGGTTATTATTCCAGCATTAATTTTTTGGGTTAATAATCAAGCAAAATGGTCTGTTAAACAACAGAAAACAACAACTGCTTTTAATCTCGCTGAGGCAGCTATAGACCGTGGTGTCTGGAAACTTAAAAGTTCTACTGGAACATGGGACCAGGCATCAAAAGGTATAGTTATCACAGGATATAATTTTGATGTTGTCTATAAAGATATACCTAATGGCGAATATAGAATAAAATTTTCTTCTGGACCCAATCCAAAAGAAGTCACTATCTACGGAGAAGGTAAAGATTTAACTTCACAGGAAATAAGAGCAATAAAAGCAGTATATAGGAATCAGGTTATACCCGGTGCAATGATATCAAGAGGTATAATAACCTGGGCAAACGCTTTTTCTGCACATTGGGGTCCAATAATGTCACATAATAATATTAATATTACTGATGCCAATGCTGCTAAAGATTATTTTCCAAGAAAATTTTCGCGACAGGTAGTTCAATGCACTATCGGGTCATATCCGAGAGACCAGAATGGTCTTAATCCACCTAATACTGATAATACAGAATGGTGGTCCGATTATCCTGTTCCTGATTTACCAGTTCTTGATTTTGTAGCATTACGTTCATCCGCTGCTATTAACATGGCAACATATTTGGAATATGATTCTCAAGATTCCTATTACAAATATTATCTCTGGAAAAAGTGTTATCCTTTGGGCTCAACTCCACCAGCAGATTGGATTAGTAGCGCTACAATAAATACATTAAATGTTATTGGATGTTCTCAAATGAGTAATTATACTGGTCCGAAATGGTGGTTAAGATATAATAAACGCAAAACGACAGGTGCAATAACAACTACAACATTGAGTTCATGTAATTTAGGTGGTAGCAGTCATGACGGAATGAACCATTTTCAAAATTCTGCTAGACATCCGGCAGCAAAAGCAGGTCGTATTTGGTACTGGGATGGAGATGTCGTTTTTACAGGAAGTGTCGGAGCAGATGGGGGCGCTATAATCGGGTCTATTATTGTTCGTGGTAATTTAACTAACTACTGGGGTGATAATCTTAAATGGTATGATATTGGATTAGAAAATTGTAAAGTGCCATCTGAAGCATGGAAAGAATATACTATAATTAATAAATCAGGTAATAATACATATTATGATACTACAGCAAAAAACGAATATCCTGCTGATGATGGGTTGAAAAAGAACAGGTCTACTTTTAAATTCGGTGAGGAAACCTGGACAAGAGGTACAAATCCACCTTCTGCCGAAAACACAGATATTGGATTGAAAGGATTCTTGTATGTAGGTGGTAATTTTCAAATGGAACGTGCTATGGATTACTACGGTGCTGTATGGGTTGTAGGTGATGTTGCAAGAGCAACAGGTTTAGCAGAGCAGTCAATAATTTTTTTTGATGAAAATTTAGATTTACCTTCATTAAATGTCGTTCTTGTCCGTAAATCATGGGATGAAATTCAGCCAAGTTCAACATCATGGTGAACTAATAGAATATATGACCCATATTGACCGTGTCTACTCACCCTTACCTTAACCCAATTTTTTTTATAAGCAATATACCATCTTTCTGTTTAACTACCTTATAGCATGGATTGGACTTAATACTATTCAGATGCCGTTTGTAAGTTATATCATCAAATGGGAACTTGTTTATATTAACATCAAATAAGAGATAATCAGCATCATACAGCACAGGATAAAGATATACATTACTGATTTTGTAGAGATGTGGAGCAATATGATGTTGTGCAGATATTTTTATATTTTCCGGTAACTCATTTATAAATTCATCAAGAATTCTGTGATGTTCTGTTCTTTTTGAATATTCAAACATAAGTTTTGGATATATGGCAACCCAGTTAATAAAAGCAAAAATAATTATAATTCGTGAGATAAGTTGTATTTTAGATATTAGGTTTATTTTTGATTGTATAAGTTTCAATAATCCGTATATTGAACATATATACAGAAAAGATACCATTGGCATTGAGTAATGTTGCTGAAAACAATAATAAAGATGATTATCGCTTAGAATATTCACTCCAACAGGTAATATCATCAATGTTAATGTAACAGGTAAATTAAATAAAGGTAAGAATAAGGAATTGACCATAATATTAAAAACACTTTTTATTACTTCCCAACGGAATATGTGTGTAATCACTTGAATAATTAATTTTAATGGTGATTTAAATATTTTATTGAATATATCATGCATATTAGTTCCAAGATAACTGTATTGTGATTCGAGAGTAAAATGTCCGCTGTATTTTGAGTAATATTTAATTATTAGTTCCATACAGATTAAAAAATAAGATATACTGATAATTATTGTAACTACTCCAACAATTTTTATTTCTTTGTTTTTTAAAAACAGTAAACTGAAAACACCTAATGCAATACAGTATAAAGCCATATCTTCTTTACAGAGTAGAACTAGAAATATTGAGATTGAATAACCGATCCAGTTATTTTTAATAAGAAAATAAAATGCTAATAAAAAGAAGAGAGGAGCAATTGTTTCCTGATGAAAGTCGGTTAGTCCTGCATTCCATACATAAGGTGATAGAATATACATTGTAAAAAGTGCGATAGCGATATGAAAATTTCTTGTAAGTTCTTTTGCTATCCAGTAAAGTGGTAAAGCAGGTATAATGAGAAAAAAAGATTGAATTATTAACAATGTAACTGGATTATCATATATCAGGTAAAAAACAGATAAAGGAATTAAAATAAATGCAGAATGTTCCTGAAAAAATATTTCTTGTTTTTGGCTATTATAACCGATTTTCCCATGTGCTGTGTTTCTTAATATCTGGTCAAACAGAGCAAGGTCACCACCTGATTTATAAACTCTGTGTTTCATTATTGCTGTTACTGACATTAAAACAGCCATTAAAACTATTATTAAATATACAGTTCTGTTTTTTGATAAATATTTTATTAAAAACTTCATTTTAGGTCTACATTGTATATAGCATTAAAATCTTTTTCTTATATATTTTAACAAATTAATGATTTTATTTACAAAAAAATTTTTTTCTTTTTTGATATAACTTGACAAAAAAAATAATAATTAGTATAATTGATTTTCAATAATTTTATTTTTATGGAGGTGATATTTTATGAACTATAGATTAATTTTTTCTGTTATTATTTTAGGAACTGTTATTATTTTTACAGGTTGTCCTAAAAAGAAGGTTCAAACTACACCACCACCTACAACAGCAGGACCTGCTTCTGTGCCCCAACTTGAACCTGAAGAACCAGAAATAAGGGGTCCGGTAGAATTTTCTACTATTCCAGAATTACAAAATATAAATTTTGGATATGATAAATTTGATATTACGCCTGAAGCAGGTAAAATTCTACAGTCAAATGCTGATTATCTTAAATTGCATCCTGAGTTAGAGATACTTGTTGAAGGACATTGTTGTGAGTGTGGGACGAATGAGTATAATCTTGCATTAGGACAGAAACGTGCGCAGGCAGTTCGCGATTATTATATTAAACTCGGGATTCCTGCCAGTGATATAGCAACTATTTCCTATGGAGAAGAAAAACCGATAAACATTAATGCTGGACCGCCTGATTCACCGCGATGTGTTCCTAATCGTCGAGCAGAGACGAAAGTAAGATTAAAGAAATCTAAATAAATGATAAAGAAAAATATAATTGATAGACAAAAAAAGCCCTGTTATCAACCAGGGTTTTTTTTATTTTATTCATATTTAACTATTATTTTATATCTTGTTATTATTTTGTTATCAGGTTGTGTTGCAACAACATATGAAATAGCAGAACTTAAGTCAGATTTAGCGCAATTACGAACACAACTTAATCAAATGCAGAAAAATCAAGCAGATCTTTCTGCAAGTATTGATTCACTCAATACAAATATGACAACATTAACAGAAAAACTTGATGATAACAAAGCACGTATGTCATTATTAGCACAACGGATGGATGATATCCAGGCAAACCTTACACAACGAATGGATATACTTACAGAAAAGATGGCCGGGTCTGCACCAGAAATAACTCCGACACCAACAGATATGTTTCAATTAGCATATAGTGATTATTCAAAAGGTAAATATGATTTGGCTATTGTTGGATTTAGAGCATATATGGATAAATATCCTGGAACAGAACTCGCAACAAAATCTCAATATTATTTATCCGATTCATATTTCAATAAAAAAGAATATACTACTGCTTTAATTGAATTTGATAAACTTATCAGTAAATATCCGCATAGTGAATTTATTTTGACAGCAAAGTATAAGGAAGCATTATGTTTGATTGAATTAGGGAAAATAACTGATGCTAAAAAAATATTGGAAAACATTGTAAAATATCATCCAAATACACCTGAAGCCGAACAATCAAAAAACAAACTTAAATCAATTATCACTCCATAGAATCTATTATGGAAATAAATCTTAAATATACTCTGGTGTTATCTATAATAATCCATTTATCTATTTTTATGATTTCGCCTGGGTTTAAACATAAGAAGGTATTGACAGTAGTTTTCCCTGTTGATTTTATTTCTTTACCATCAGCCGGTTCATCAGTAAACGCACCAATTCCGCAACCACAATCTACAGTAGTTACAGAAGAGAAGGAGAAAGAAATTATTAAAGAAGAAGCGATAAAAGATGTTGTTGCTACAAAGACGATTAAAACAGTTAAAAAAGAAAAACTGAAGAAAAAAGGGAAAATTGACAGAATAGTTGATAAAATTATACATGAAGAAGAAACAAAAATTCCGCCGACAGGTAAAGATGTTTCTGGATATGGGACAGGTAAAGTTCCAGGATTCGGATATGGTTCTATTCCAGGATTAGGTCCGGGTTCTTCATTATCATTGGACACAGCAAAGTTTCCGTATACATATTATCTAAATACAATCCGTAGAAAAATAAGTGATAATTGGGCATATACACGGTCAACGGGTAACTTAAAAGCAATTGTATATTTTAAAATACGATATGATGGTAAAGTTGATGATATAAAAATTTATGAATCTTCGGGTAATAAAATATTTGATAATTATGCTTTGCGTGCTGTGTTGTTATCAAGTCCGTTTCCTCATTTACCGGATGGTTATAATGAAGAATATTTAGGAGTATATTTTGTATTTAGATATGAATAAATATATTAAAAAGTTATTAATTGTATATTCAGTATTAATAATTTGTGGATTAGATATCTATTGTGTTGATGTAGTAATGGAACTTGTTAGGAAAACAAGTTATATAGAAAGAATAAATCTCGGAATCATTAATTTTATGCCTATTAGAGCAGATATGAAAGAGATAGAACTTGCACGTAAGATACAAGAGGTTGTTAGACAAGATCTGTTATTTACAAGATATTTTAATATTATTGAAAGTAATATACAGTTTAGCAATAGACAGGAAGATTTTATTAAATTACGTAATCAATCAATTAGTGTTTTACTAACAGCGACAGTAAAAAAAATGGATACAGGTTGCCAACTTTTGGCTAAACTATATGATGTTACTACAGGTGAATGTATATTTGAGAAAATATTTATTGATACACAAGATAATTATCGTTCATTGGCACATGAACTTAATGACACCATAGTAGAAAAGTTTACTGGTGAACGAGGAATAGCACACACAAAAATTGTATTTTCAAATAATTCTACTGGATACAAAGAAATCTATGTTATTGATTATGATGGATATAATCTTAAACGATTAACTGATGATAAATCAATAAATCTTTTACCGCGTTGGTCACCAGATGGTAAAAAAATTATTTACACTACTTACAAATATCGTAATCCCGACCTCTATATTATGAATGCAGATGGAACAAATAAAAAAGCACTGTCAACATATCAGGGATTAAATACACCAGCAGCATTTTCACCAGATGGAAAAAATATTGCTATCTCGTTATCAAAAGGGGAATCACCTAATATTTATTTAATTGATTTATCAGGTAAAATTGTTCGTCAGATAACCCGTGGCCCAACTATAGATACATCACCGTGGTTCTCTCCTAATGGGCACCAACTTGTGTTTGTCTCAGGTAGAGCAGGAATACCGCAACTCTATTTGACAGATATAGAAGGCACTAATATAAGAAGATTAACAACAGAAGGATATTCCGATTCTCCTGCGTGGTCACCAAAAGGCGGATTAATTGTATTCGCTATGCGTTCATCTAATAGTAGTTATTTTGATATATATTTGTATGCTATTGAGGTTCAGCAATATCGTGCATTAACGAGTGATACAGGAGGCACAAATGAGAACCCATCTTTTTCGCCTGATGGACGATATATAGTGTTTTCAACTAACAGGAATGGTAAATATGAGATTTTTACTATGTTTATAGATGGTTCAGGTCAACGAAGAATAAGTTCAATTAAAGGGAATTCGCATACCCCATGTTGGTCACCTTGATTATATTAACAAAAAATAATATAATAATTTTACAAAAAGGAGATAGAGAATATGTTTGAAGGAAAAAATTTATGGGAAATATTTAATTTAGGTGGATTCACGATGTATATATTATTGTTTTGTTCAATACTTTCTATTGCAGTAATAATAGAGAGATGGATAAACTATAATATTAAATCGAGAATAAAGCGCGAGAAATTTATGTATGAAGTAAGACAATCTATAAGAAAAGGAGATATAGAAAATATATTAAAATCTGCTAAGAAACTAAATAGTCCGATAACAAATGTTGTCTATGCTGGACTTAAACTATTCGGAACAACAAGGCAAGAGATATCCAGTGCTATGGAACGTGAAATAATAATAGAAACACTCAAACTTGAGAAATATACAAGTATTGTCGGAACAATAGGTAATATTGCTGTTTATATAGGATTATTTGGGACTGTTATTGGTATAATAAGGTCATTCCATAATATTTCTGTTGTAGGAACAGGTGGTATGAGTGTTGTTATAGGTGGTATATCTGAAGCGTTAATATGCACAGCATCAGGACTTCTTGTTGCTGTTCCGTCTGTCGTTGCTTATAATTATTTTGTTAAGACAATAGATAATTTTGTTAATGATATGGAATTAACAGCATCAGAACTTTTAGATTTAATAGGAAATGAGAAAAAATGAGACGACGTAATCACGCTAAATTAATGGCTGAAATTAATATCACACCATTTACAGATGTTGTACTCGTATTATTGATAATATTTATGATAACCACACCACTTATTTTACAATCAGGAATTAAAGTTAAACTTCCTAAAACGACAAAAGTTGAAGTTGAATCAGGGAAAAGCATAATTATAACAATAACTGCTGATGGCGAAATTTTTGTAGAAAACAGTAAAATTGATATAAATAATCTTGAATCAGAAATTTCTGCTCGGATAATGAATAACCCCGATTCGGTTATTGTTATCAATGGTGATAAAGATGTAAAATATGATTATGTAATAAAAGTCCTTGATACTGCGAAACAATCAGGTGCCAAAAAGTTTGCATTAGGAACTGAACTAAAAAAAGTTAAATAACAAAATATTAAAGCGGTAATACTATGAAATTATTTTTTATATTTGCTTTTATTGTATCTTTAGTAGACTATTTAAACAGTAGCCCCAACAATTATGTTCTTATATCAGAAAATGATAACTCAGAAATACAACAAGGACAAAAATCTGAAATTACGATATCGACTACTGGCACATATAATATTACTGTTGATACAAGAACTGATATAGAGAAATTGACTGATACAAATCCGATAGTACGGAGAATATCTATAATAAAATTAGGAGAAGAAAAAAATAGGAATAATTTATTTTATTTAAAAAAATTTATTAATGACCCCGACCCGGAAATACGTAAAGTAGTAATTAATGCATTATATCAATGTTCAACTACAGATAATGACAAAAATGAACTTATACTATTATTTTTAAAACATTTTGAATCAGAAAAAGACCTTGGTGTTCAGATATCATATATAAATATATTTAGTAAATTTAAATCAAGACAAATAGTAAACAAACTGTTATCGTTATTGAAACACGATTATCCTCTTATTCGTGCAAATGCAGTCAGGTCATTAGGTATAATAAATAATGAAACAACATATAATTCAATTATTGGGATGCTTAATGACGAAACAGAAGGTGTTAAAATAGAAGCAATTCGTGTTATAACAAATTTAAAGATTAAAAGTGCTATAAAAGAATTGATTAAAAATCTTGATTCTAAAGTAAATATAGTCCGTAAAGAAACTATTTATGCATTAGGTGAATTAGGCTCAGTAGAAATTATTCCGGAATTAGAAAAGTTACTCAATGATAATGATAAATCAATTGCAGAATCATCAAAAATAGCTATTGAAAAAATTAAGGGACGGACAAAAAGGACTGCTGTTCCGAAAAAATAAAAAATGGGATTAATTGCCGATTTTCATATTCATTCTAAATATAGTCGTGCGACAAGTTCTGATATGGATATCCCTAATATTGCTAAATGGTCAAAATTAAAAGGGATAGGAGTTGTTGGAACAGGTGATTTTACTCATCCTTTATGGTTACAAGAATTAAAAAAATATCTTAAACCTATTGATTATGGTGTATATGAATACGAGAAAATAAAATTTATTCTTACATGTGAGTTAAATAATATTTATTCAAAAAATGGTAAGACCAGGAAAATACATAATATTGTTTTTGCTCCTTCATTTGATGTTGTTGAAAAAATAAATTCTAAATTAACAAATTATGGTAAATTATTAGCGGATGGTAGACCTATTTTAAGTTTAGATAGTGATGAATTGGTTAAGATAATACTTGATATATCTGATAAATGTATGATTATACCTGCACATGCTTGGACACCTCACTTTTCCGTATTCGGTTCTAATTCAGGATTCGATTCACTTGAGGAATGTTTTCCGACCCAGATAAGAAACATTTACAGTATAGAAACAGGTCTATCTTCAGACCCTCCTATGAATTGGAGATTATCAGAATTAGATAATATAACACTTATTTCTAATTCTGATGCCCATTCACCACATAATTTGGGACGTGAAGCTAATGTATTTGATACCGAAGATGAGAAAGATTTATATAAAAATATTATTGAGATTATCAAAACGAAAGACAGAAAAAGATTTCTTTATACAATAGAGTTTTTTCCTGAAGAAGGGAAATATCATTTTGATGGGCACCGTCAATGTAATATAAGATTACATCCCAGGGAGTCAATTACAAATAAAGATATATGTCCTGTGTGTAATAAAAAATTAACAATAGGTGTGCTTCATCGTGTAGAAGAATTAGCAGATAGACCAGAAAATTATATTCCAGAAAACAGTATTAAATACAAGAATCTTATTCCACTGGAGGAAATCATTGCTGATGCGTTAGATGTTAGTAAAGACACAAAGATTGTTAAAGATGAATATCTGAATTTAATAAACCGTTTTGGAAATGAGTTTAATATACTTATTAATGTCCCTGAGAATGAGTTAAATAGGAATGTTGATGAAAGAATTATTGCAGGAATAATGAATATGCGTAAATGTGAAGTTGATATTGAACCAGGATATGATGGTGTCTACGGTAAAATTAAAATCAGATATCCAGCGAAAAGTGAACAAAAAGAGTCTGTCAGTCAACTAAATTTATTTTAGTAATATTAATAAAAATAAGGGGTCATAAACTATGATACTAATGAAAGTTGACACAGTTATTTTTGGTGATTTATCACAGATGGGTATAGTATTGCTTGTAACTGAAGATAATAAACGTGCTATACCAATTTGGGTTGGATTATTTGAGGCACAGGCAATAATGTTTAAGTTACAGGGCTCAGTTTTTCCGCGTCCATTAACACACGATTTGCTGAAAAATTGTATAGAAAAACTATCTGGAAAAGTAGAATATATTTTAATAAATGATATAAATAAAAATACTTTTTATGCAGAAATACATATAATTGCAAATAATAAAAAAATTGTTATAGATTCACGTCCTTCTGATGCAATCGCTCTCGCTGTTAGAACTAATTCACAAATTTATGTTGATGAAAAAGTATTTGAAGCAAGTAGTGTGGATAAGGAAGAGTTTTTGAAAGAACAGAGGGAAAAAATATATAAAGCATATCTTGAATCATTAGAAGATGACAATACTGGGAAACTCAAACATTAACAAAATATTTTTTTCGGAAAAAAAGAATTGCTAATAATATAAAGATAGAATTTTCTGAATGAAGATAACTAAACGAAAAATCGCAATTGAGACACTTGAACGATATACTGGTAGTAAATTCAATTATTTCCAACCTTATATATTACTAACAAATTTTCCATATTATGTTAATGTTTTTAGTAAGAAGTTTAATTCTAATATTTATACTGGGACAGCAATGCATTCATCACATTGTTTAAAAGAAAAAATATCTATTGTAGATTTCAGAATAGGGTCACCGACAGCGGCACTTGTGATTGATTTATTATCATTTATTAATCCGAAAGCAGTGCTTATGTTAGGTATGTGTGGTGGATTGAGGAAGGAACATAAAATAGGTGATTTTTTTAATCCTGTTGCAGCTATACGGGATGAAGGGACATCGGACCATTATATGCCAGCAAGAGTTCCCGCATTATCATCTTTCATTATCCAACGTTTTGTATGTGAAGAACTTGATAAACTTAATTTGAAATATCATACAGGAGTAACGCATACAACGAATATAAGATTCTGGGAATTTGAGAAAGAATTCAAGAAAAAACTTATAGAAGAGAAAGTGCAAGTTATTGAAATGGAATGTGCAACTTTATTTACAGCAGGGTTTGCAAGATATGTGCCTGTTGGAGCATTATTATTAATATCAGATTTACCTATGACACTTAGAGGCATAAAAACAAAATCGAGTTCAGAACATATTTTTAATAGGTTTACTGACCAGCATATAAATATTGGAATAAAAGTTTTAATGAATATACGAGATAAACAGAACAATATAAAATATCAATGGTAAAATTATAAATTCTTCCGATTTTAGTTCCCTTTTCTTTTTTTATTAAATTATTAATTCCATGAGAATAATTTTTTTTGGTTCAACAGATGTATCATTAGAATTTTTAAAAGAACTAAATAAAATTGAACAAGTTTTAACTGTTATAACTCAACCTGACAGACCTGCTGGTCGCGGACAGAAATTACATTCCACACCAGTCAAAATATTTGCAGAAGAGAAAAATATTCCTGTATTAACACCAGAATACTTAAAAGATAAAGATTTATTAGCAAGATTAAATTTTTTAAAACCTGATTTAGGTATAGTAGTATCTTACGGTAAGATTATACCTGAAGAATTATTCAAATTATTTTCAATAGGATGTATCAATGTCCACTTTTCATTATTACCAAAATATCGTGGTGCATCACCTATACAGTGGGCATTAATAAATGGTGAAAAAATAACAGGTGTAACAACTTTTTTGATTGAAAAAGGACTTGATACAGGAAGGATATTTGTTCAGAAGAAGATTGAGATTTCTGATAACGATAATACAATTACACTAGAACAAAAACTTGTTCCTATTGGTATAAAAGCGATGATAGAAACAATAGAACTTATTAAAAGTTCAAAAAATATCAATGATATTACTCAATTACAGATAGGTGAACATTGTTATGCACCTGTATTGAAAAAAGAAGATGGTAAAATTAACTGGAATGAAGATGCATTCAAAATAAATAATTTAGTACGAGGTTTATTGCCCTGGCCTTGTGCTTATACATATATAAAAGATAAAATGCTGAAAATTTATAGTAGTGAACTATTTAAAGATATAAATTCTATTGATAACAAAATAATTTTAGAATCTCAACCAGGAACAATTATTCATATACAGGAAAATATTGGAATAGTAGTAAAATGTGGGAATGGATTACTAACTGTAAAAGAGGTTCAATTACAGGATAGAAAAAAGATGTCGGCATGGATGTTTTGGTTGGGCTCACGATTAAAGATAGGTGATAAATTTTATTAGTAGGGAGAAGATAATATGATTACAGAGTCATTTATTTTCAAATTGATTTTTGCATGTTTATTAGGTGGAATAATAGGATATGAAAGAGATATTCATGGACGTGCAGCTGGCTTAAGGACACATATATTAGTCAGTATGGGTTCTGCTTTATTTATGTTGATATCAATATATGTTTATGAAAAATACAGCACGATGTCAGTAAATTCTGTTCTAAGTATTGATCCAGCACGAATAGCTGCGCAGATTATAACAGGTATTGGGTTTTTGGGTGCCGGTGTAATTATTAATAGTGGTCTTGATATTAGAGGATTAACAACAGCTGGCTGTATCTGGGTATCAGCCGGTATTGGTATGGCAGTTGGTATCGGTTATTATTCTGTAGCAATTATATCAACATTATTATCTGTATTTGCCTTAATTGTGATGAGTAAATTTGAAATGTTATATGAAAGAGATTCTTTTAGACAATTGAAAGTTATTGTTGCTGATAATGAAAATATTATAAAAAATATAATGGAAATTATAAATGATAACAAAATACATATAAGATATTTTGAATTTATGAAAAACACTGAGCAGAAAATTATTGAATTATCGTTTATTTTACGGATTCATCATAAAGGAATTACTGATAGTATATCTTTTAATTTGGTAAAAAATATTGAAGACAAAATAGAAAATATTAAGTCCATAACATGGGAAAGAGTGAAATAAACAGGTCAATAAGCATGAACTGTTCTGCTGGAAATAACATAAAAAATCATTTTATACAATTGTTCATACCTATTATTTTTATATTATTAATTTGCTCTGTAATCTATTATAATTCATTAAATGCACCATTTGTATTTGATGATATAGTTTGTATTGTCCGTAACTATGATATAACACAATTGAAAGATATAATACCAAAACTTATAAATTATGATAGACCAATAACTATTTTATCTTTTGCCTTAAATTACTATTTTGGTAAATTAAACACATTTGGATATCATATATTCAACATAATTATTCATATTATAAATTGTGTATTAGTATTTTTTATTGTAAAGAAGATGGTATTTTATGTATATCAGAAAAAATCTGTTTTATATCCATTTTTTGTATCACTGATTTTTACTGTTCATCCGATAAACACAGAAGTTGTCACATATATATATAATCGTTCTGCGAGTTTATCATCAATGTTTTATTTATTTTCGTTAATATTTTTTATTAAATCAATTGAAAAACATAAAAATTATTTTATACTAACAGTTATTTTTTTTATATTATCTTACTTAACAAAGCAGATAGGAATTACTTTACCGTTAATAATTCTAATCTTTGATTACATTTATTTAAGTGATTTTGATATACGAAAAGTTATAAAGAAAAAAAGTTATCATATTGTTTTATGGATTATATTAGTTTTTTTATTAGTATTGCAATACTTTTATTTTAATGAAACCCAATTACAAAAAAAGGACTATTTCTGGACAGGGTTATCATATTATCTTGTGCAGCCGTGGGTTATATTAAAATTTTTAAAACTGAGTTTTATCCCGATAGGATTTTGTATTGATCATCAGATATATCCATTAAGAACTTTATTTGAATACAGGTCAATATCATCTCTGATTTTTGTTATTATAATGATTATAGTTATCTATAAATTATTCATCAGGCGAACAGAATTATCAAAATTATTTTTATTTGCAATATTATGGTATTTTATCATTTTGGTACCTACAAGTATTATTAAAGTTCATATAGGTGAGAGACATTTTTATTTACCGAATATAGGAGTTTATATGGTTATAGTTGGGCTTTATTTCTTAGTTCTAAGGAAAGATTTATATTTGGTTTGGAACACTATATTATTTATTTTATTAATAGTTCATGTTACAGTTTTAGGTATAATAACTGTTAATAGAAATAAACTTTATCAGAACCCGTTATTATTATGGCAGGATGTAGTTAAAAAATATCCTAATAATGCATTAGCCCATGATCATCTTGGAATAATATGTCACGAAAAAGGTGCTCTTGATAAAGCGTATGAAGAATATATAAAATCAATAGAACTTGATCCTGAAAAAGAGAATGCGTATACTCATCTTGGAGTATGGTATGTTGACAAAAAGATGTATGATGAATCAATAAAATATTTCAAAGAAGCGGTTAGAATAGCACCGAACAATGTTGAAGCAATAAACAATTTAGCAGGTGGTTATTTTATGAAAAATATGTTTGAAGAGGCAATAAGAAATTACCGTCGTGCACTTAAAATTAATCCATATTATCTTGAAGCACGAAAAAATCTTGCTATTACATATTATAAAACAGGTAAGTATGAAGAAGCATTACAGGAATATAGATTTATAAAAAGAAATTTTCCTGACGAACCAGTTGAAAAAAACATGGAGGAATTGGAAAAATTAATTTTATCAAAGAATATAAGAAAATGGTAATTTTAAGAATAGAACTAAAAAGGATTTTGATAATAGAATTACGATTTTGTTATAAAATATGAGTAATTATATAAAAAAGAATTTTGAACAGAAAATAATTATCCGTGGTGCAAGAGAACATAATCTTAAGAATATCTATTTAGAAATACCAAAAAATAAACTTGTTGTTGTTACTGGTATTTCAGGCTCAGGTAAATCATCACTTGTTTTTGATACGATATATGCTGAAGGGCAGAGGAGATATGTTGAGTCATTATCAGCATATGCAAGACAGTTTCTTGAGTTAATGGATAAACCAGATGTTGATTCAATAGATGGCTTATCACCTTCAATATCGATACAGCAGCGGTCAATAAGTCATAATCCGCGTTCTATAGTTGGAACTGTTACTGAAATTTATGATTATTTACGATTATTATTTTCTCGTATTGGTATACCTTATTGTCCAAATTGTGGTAAAAGAATACAACCGCAATCAGCACAACAGATTATTGATAGTTTAATGAGTTTACCTGATGGAACAAAAATACAGATTTTAGCCCCTATTGTTAAAGGAAGAATTGGTATTTACACTGAATTATTCAACAGATTACGTTCTTCAGGGTTTGTTCGGGTTTATGTTGATAATAAAATTTATAATTTGGAAGAAGAGATCAAACTTGATAGATTTAAAAAACATAATATTGATTTAATTATTGATAGAATAACTGTTTCTAAAGAGAACCGTGAACGTATAGCAGATTCTGTTGAAACAGCGATAAGAGAATCACGAGGATTAGTAAAAGTCATTATTGATACAGATGATAGACAACAGAATAATGATAAAGAATTAGTATTCAGTGAACATTTTTCGTGTATTGACTGTGGTATAAGTTTTACTGAAATAGAGCCGCGTATATTTTCTTTCAATTCGCCATACGGTGCATGTCCTGACTGTAGTGGATTAGGCACAAAACTTGAAATTGACCCTGATTTAGTTGTTCCGACACCACATTTGTCACTTAATGAAGGTGCTATTAAACCGTGGGCGAATCCGATTACTACAAGAACACATCGCTGGAAAAATTCGTGGTCAAGTTACTATTATGATATGCTTTTAGATATTTGTAACAAATATAATATTCCTACAGATAAACCTTTTTATAGACTAACTAAGACCCAGAAGGATATTATTCTGTATGGGAAAGATGATTTTGAAGGAGTGATACCGAATTTAAATAGACGATATCAGGAGACAGATTCAGAATATGTTAAAGAGAAAATATTTATTAACTATATTAGAAAAAAGGTATGTCCAACTTGTCTTGGGAAAAGGTTAAAAAAAGAGTCATTATCTATAAAAATAAATGGTAAATCAATTTCTGATATCTCATCGATGTCAATAAGAGATGCAAAAACATTTTTTGATAATATTCAATTAACAGAAAAAGAGAAAATTATAAGCAGACAGATACTTAAAGAAATATCAAGAAGATTAGAATTTTTAATCAATGTAGGATTAGATTATTTAACTATTGATAGAGAAAGTGCAACATTATCTGGTGGTGAATCACAACGGATACATTTAGCAACTCAGATAGGGTCAGGATTAACAGGTGTTCTTTATGTTTTAGATGAGCCAACAGTAGGATTACATCAGCGTGATACAAAACGGTTAGTTAACACATTAATAAATTTACGTGATATGGGTAACACTATGATTGTTGTAGAACATGATGAATACACTATTCGTAATGCTGATTGGATAGTTGATATGGGTCCAGGAGCAGGAGTACATGGAGGTAAGGTTGTTGTCAGTGGTGAATTGGAAGATGTTCTGAAAGAAAAGAATTCACTTACAGGTAAATATCTTAAAGGAGAACTTAAAATACCAATTCCAGAAAAGAGAAGAAAACCTGGTAATGAATATCTTGAAATTATAGGTGCTGAACAATTTAATTTAAAAAAAGTTAATGTCAAAATACCATTACATACTTTTGTATGTATTACGGGAGTATCCGGGTCAGGTAAATCAACTCTTGTATATGAAATTTTATATAAAGCATTAGCAAAAGAATTATATAATGCAAAAGAACAGCCTGGTAAATATGAATATATAAAAGGGGTAAAATATATTGATAAAGTTATAATTGTTGACCAATCACCAATAGGAAGGACACCAAGGTCAAATCCGGTCACATATACAGGTGTTTTTGGATATATTAGAGATTTATTTGCGCAATTACCAGAATCGAAGCGCAGAGGTTATAAACCAGGCAGATTCAGTTTCAATGTCAAAGGTGGTCGTTGTGAGAATTGTCAAGGAGATGGAACAATCAAAATAGAAATGCAGTTCTTACCTGATGTATATGTAAAATGTGAAGTGTGTCATGGAAAAAGGTTTAATGAAGAGACATTACAGGTCAAATTCAAAAATAAAAATATTGCTGATATATTAGAGACACCAGTTGAAGAAGCGATTGAATTATTTAAAGATATACCTCAGATTAAGAAAATATTAGAATTATTAAATGATGTCGGATTAGGATATATTCAACTCGGACAATCGGCAACAACACTCTCTGGTGGTGAAGCGCAGAGAGTTAAACTTGCGCGAGAACTACATAAAAAGTCAACAGGAAGAACACTGTATATATTAGATGAACCTACAACGGGACTACATTTTGCTGATGTGGAAAAACTACTTAAAATATTACATAAACTGGTTGATTTAGGGAATACAGTGATAGTGATAGAGCATAATCTTGAAGTAGTTAAAACTGCTGACTGGATAATAGATTTGGGTCCCGAAGGAGGCGAAAAAGGTGGTTATATTGTTGGAGAAGGTCCACCGGAAGAGATAATTAAAATTAAAGAATCATATACAGGTAATTATCTAAAAAAATATCTTGATAAACAATAATGGGAAAGGGTTATTAGAATATGTTTAAAAAAAATAGAAAATTAGGAATATTAGGAGTATTTACATTTTTGATATTGTTAGGTTTTGTTATACTTTTTATTTTTAATTCTCATATTATGAATATCCGCAATACAAGACAGGAAATTGTTGTTTCTTCAGGAACTTTTGCAGTGAGTGATACATTATATAGTGTTTTATATGAAAACGAAGTTTCATTAAAAGAGATATATCAGATAAAAAACGCAATGGAACAAAAGGTTAATATTAATAAAGTATATGCTGGTGATACTTATGAACTGATACAATCAACATCAAACGAATTTTTAGAGTTTTATTATCATCCTATAGATCCAGAAAAATATTATCATGTAATAAAAACGACATATGGTATTGTTTGTGATGAGATAATAGTCCAATTAGAAAGAATATTGACTAAAAAATCAGGTTATATTGAGACAACACTTTACGATTCTATGCTTGAAAACGGGTTATCGCCTGAGATGGTAATGAGGTTTGCAGATATATTTTCCTGGCAGATAGATTTTTTTACTGATATTCAGAAAGGTGATGTTTATGAATTAGTTTATGAACAATTCAAAAATAATGGTAAGGTTGTTAAAGATGGTAAAATACTTATAGCGAGATATAACGGTAAAAGAGTTCCAAATTATTACGGAATTTTATTTGAGGATACACCTGGATATGCTGATTACTATGATTTAAATGGTAATTCATTAAAAAAGATGTTTCTTAAAGCACCTCTTAATTATCGTCGTATATCTTCGTATTTTACTATGAGAAGGTTTCATCCTATATTAAAATACTGGAGACCACATCAAGGGATAGATTATGCTGCACCTACAGGAACACCTGTCTCAGCAATAGGTGATGGTATAGTTACATTTGTTGGATGGAAAGGTCAATACGGTAAATGTATAACTATAAAACACAATTCAACTTATACAACTTCGTATGGACATTTATCAAGATTTGCGAAAGGAATCAAGAAAGGTAAACATGTAACTCAAGGACAAGTTATAGGTTATGTTGGTTCAACAGGACTTGCAACGGGACCGCATCTTGATTTCAGGATAACAAAAAATGGTCAATTTGTAAATTTTCTTAAATTAAAATTTCCGCCGCATAAAAGTATAAGCGAAAAAAATAGACCTACATTTGAAAAAATCAAATCAGAATTATTACAAATATTAAAAAGCAACATTTCGTAAATATTTTTACATTTTACAATTTGATATCCAAACTTATTCTATGAATTGCATTCAAGTTATTAGCAGGAAGATAAGAATACTCACTATTGTTGTTTTTAATAGTTATTTATTTTATAGGGTTTTTCTTCCAGTGTTCAAAATAATTATAGATTATTGGTATGATAACAAGGGTCAGGAATGTTCCGACAACTAATCCTCCGATGAGTGTAATAGAAACCACAGAACGGAGTTCGCTTCCTTCCGTTTTGCTGAATAACATCGGAACTAATCCAAGGATTGTTGTAAGTGCTGTCATTAATACTGGTCTGAGACGTGTTATTCCGCCTTGAATTATTGCCTCTTTTAATGGAAGTCCTTTTTTCCGTAATTGATTAATATAATCAATCAATACAATACCATTATTAACTATTACACCTGATAATATCAACACACCCATTGCCATCGGTAATGAAATTGATTTACCGGCAATGAATGTTAGAATAATGACACCTATGATTGATAGAGGAACGGTAAACATTATTATAAAAGGATGCAGAAATGACTCAAACTCTGCTGCCATAACCATATATATCAATAGTACCGCTAATGCAAATATTAATGATAAATCAATAAAAGTATCTCGCATCTGTTCAAATTCTCCACTGTATTTCAAAAAATATCCTTCTGGAATTGATATATTTTTTGTTCTAATTTTGATTTCATTAATAACACTATTTATATCCCGTTTTGATACATTTGCTGTTAAAGTAATGGTTCGTTTCTGATTTTCCCTGTATAATTTAATAGGTCCGGATGTATAATCAAATTGTGCTATTTCTTTTAATGGGACATAAACACCTTGTTGGTTTATTATAGGAAATTCTTTAATATCGTTAATTAATTTACGCTCTTTTTCCTTCAATCTTACTCTTATATCAATTTCTTCACCTGATTGTCTCAGTCTTGTTGCAACTTTACCCTGAAATGCTGTTTGCACTGCTGTTGCTGCCTGTGCAAGAGATAATCCATATCTTGCTGCTTTTTCTCGGTCAATATTTATCACTATCTCTGGTTTTCCTTTTATCAGATTTGAATCTACATCATAAACACCATTTACTTTTTTCATCTGTTCCATTATAGATTGCGAAATTTTTTCTAATGTATCTATATCTTTCCCGTATAATTTTATTTCAACAGGTTTTTGTGCTCTTCCACCACCTGTCATAAAAGCGCTTCCCATATCAATGAACTCGATTTTTATATCACTGTATTTAGGTATTCTTTTACGTATATTATCCATAAATTCTTGTGAACTTATTTTGCGTTCAATCTTATCTTTTAAAAGAATATATAGTTCTGCTTCATTTACACCACTCGGACCTGTTCCCATAGCAACATCGTTTTCACCATATTCAGTAATACCTATTATAGTCATAACTGCTGAATATGTTTCTTTTTCATGTGATATTATTTCTTCAATAGTTTTTACAACACGGTTTGTTTCATCTATTGTTATACCAACAGGTAATTTTACCATCATTATAATGTTGTTATAGTCCATTTTCGGGAAAAATTCTTTTCCCATGATGAAAATTGCTATCAATATAGATAAAATAAATATTCCTAAAGTAATTAAAATAACTTTTTTACTATTCAGTAATGTCCAAGTAATAATTTTATTATAGATATCGTGTAGATATGATGTAACTTTTTTTTCTAATAATTTTAATTCAGAACTATTTTCTTTTTAAATAAACAACTTTGAAGTCAACATCGGAACTATCGTTAGTGCAACAAATAATGAACCTAAAAGTGTAAATGAAACAGTTAATGCTAATGGCCAGAAAAGTTTACCTGTTAGCCCCTTAGCGAAAATGAGAGGAATAAAAACAGCAATTGTCGTTAATGTAGATGCAGTGATAGCCATACCTACTTCTGAAGCCCCTTTTATTGATGCTGTTATTCTATCTTCACCTTCTCTAATATGACGGAAAATATTTTCTATTACAACAATAGAATTATCAACAAGCATACCGACCCCAAGTGCGATTCCTATCATTGTTATAAAATTTAAAGTATGACCTAGAAAATAGAGTGGTATGAATGCGGCCAGTATAGAAAGAGGTATACTTAAACAGATAATAAAGGTTGGCTTTAGGTCAAACAAAAACAGGAACAAAACGGCACCGGCCAGGAATGCACCTTGAACAGCATTTGAAAATGTTGTATTAACAATTTTTTTTATAAATTTTGTTTGGTCAAATACACTGTGAAGTTTAATATCAGAAGGAAGTAGTTCACTAATTTTTTTTAATTCTTTATTGATTCTATTTCCGACTATAACAGTATTTGCCCCTGATTCTTTACTCACTATAATCAAAACAGAATCTTTTTCATTTAATCTTGTTATGGACCTTTTTTCTTTATATGTTTCTCTAACAGTAGCAATATCTTTCAAATATACAGGTATACCTTCATATGAATATAGAACAATATTTTCTATCTGATTAATATTTTCTAATTCACCTTTAGTTCTGATAATAAATTCTTTGTATCCTTCAGAAATGTAGCCGCTTGGCACATTCATATTCTCCATACGTAGTTTCATGATTATGTTATCTAAATTAAGATGATACAATTCAAGTTTATCTTTTTTTATTTCAACAAGTATTTCTTTTTCAAGACCACCAAAAATCATTACTGATGCTACACCATCAATTTGTTCTAATCTATCTTTTATTGTATCTTTTATAATCGTTCGTAAACTGAACAGGTTCCGTTCACCGGTTACACCATACATTGCAATAGGCATCATTGACGGATCAAATTTCATTATCATAGGTCTTTTTACATCTTCGGGCAGTATATAATCTTTATACATATCAATACGGTCTCTTATATCCTGAGCGGCATTATCAAGATTCGTGCCCCATTCAAATTCAATAAGTATAACAGAGAGTCCTTCAAGTGATACAGAATTCAGTTTCTTAACATTTTTTATTGTTCCGAGTATTTCTTCAATTGGTTTAGTTACAGAATTTTCTATATCCTGACTTGATACACCAGGATAATTTGTTGAAACAGATATAACAGGATATGTTATATCAGGCATCAAATCGAGTCCGAGTCGTATAAAAGAAATAATTCCGAGGACAACAATAATCAGTATCACCATAGTCATTGTAACAGATTTTTTGACTGATAGTTCTGGTATATTCACTTTCTAACTCCTGAATATTTTTAATTTTTTATAATAACAGGTGTATTATCACTTAATCCATAATTACCTTCAATAATGACCTGTTGACCTTCTTTTACTCCAGATTTTATTTCAATATTATTGTCATCACTAACTCCGCATACGACATTGACTTTTTTTGCATATCCATTTTCTATTATAAATAATTCATTATCATTTAAAACAGCTGTTTTAGGGACAGTTAATATATTTGAATAATAGTTTGTTATTAGTTCAATTTTTACATACATTCCCGGTTTAAGTAAATGTTCAGTATTATCAAGTTCTATCTCAATTTTTAATTTTCTTACTACCGGATGTAATGCAGCAGAAATTTCTTTTACTACACCAGTAAAAATCTTGTCTGGATATGTATCAGTAAATATATCTGCTTTCTGACCTTTTTTTACTTTGCTTATATCTTCTTCACTGACATATGTTTCTACTTTAAGTTTATCTATTGTTGCTATTGAAGCTATTGGTTGCATAGGAGAGACAGATTCTGCCATACCGATAAAATATATTGTTATAACACCATCAATAGGTGATTTTATTTCTGCTTCTGAAAATTTAAGACCTTCTTCATCTC
>Ga0123519_10001408_pt1 | contig 41094 bp, 37 predicted proteins | sample YelNatPaOPRAMG02_FD_87396 | JGI IMG/M metagenome (GOLD analysis project Ga0123519, IMG submission 87396) | Hot spring microbial communities from Yellowstone National Park - Yellowstone National Park OP-RAMG-02 (version 2) | ecosystem: Environmental > Aquatic > Thermal springs > Hot (42-90C) ...
AAAAACTATCGCAGAAGAAATATTAAAAGTAATTCCTGACGCAAAAATAAAATACGTGAAAAAAGATAAGATCCTCGCGATTATAAAGTAAATTTTGACAAAATTAAACGTGTGCTAAATTATTCTATCACTCGCAGATTAACTGATGGAATTAAAGAAATTTACAAAGCAGTTAAAGAAAAGATTATATTAAATCCAGAAGATAAAAGATACTATAATGTATAAAATTCCTTTATTTGATTTAAACTATGATGAGCAGGAAGAAAAAGCCGTTATTGAAACACTTCGTTCTCGCTGGATTTCAATGGGACCAAAGGTAATAGAGTTTGAGGATAAATTTAAGACTGCTCTTGGTAGCCTTTATGCGGTTGCACTAAGTAGTTGTACAGCATCTTTACACCTTGCTTTGAAGGCGTTAGGTGTTAAAGAAGGAGATGAGATAATTTGTCCTTCTTTAACCTTTGTTGCTACAGTGAATGCTATCAGGTATCAGGGTGCAAAACCTGTTTTTTGTGATATTAAGTCGTACGAAGATTTAACAATTGATCCTCTTCAAATTGAACGTGCAATTACTAAAAAGACTAAAGGAATTGTTGTAATGCATTATGCTGGATTTGCTTGTGATATGACAGAGATAATGTCTATTGCGAAAAATAGAAACTTGTTTGTTGTAGAAGACGCATGCCATGGGATTCTTTCGGAATACAAAAGAAATAAATTAGGTACTATTGGTGATGTAGGGTGTTTTAGTTTTTTTGCAAATAAGAATTTAAGCACAGGCGAAGGAGGTATGGCTATCACTAACTCTGTTGAACTCTATGAAAAAATGAAAGTTTACCGTTCACATGGAATGACTTCTTTGAGTTATGATAGAGCAAAAGGACATACAACTGAGTATGATGTAATTGAACTTGGGTATAATTACAGAATGGATGATATACGTGCTTCATTAGGACTTGTTCAGCTCGGGAAATTATATAATGATATATTAAAGCGTCAGAATGTAAGAAAAATGTATCTTGAAAGATTAGCGGATGTAGATGGTATTATAATTCCTTTTACTAATAGGACTGAATTTTCTGCTAATTATATATTTGTAATAGTTCTTAAAAATTCTACAAGTTATAAAAGAGATAAAGTAAGAAGTTACCTTGCAGAAAAAGGGATACAAACAAGTGTTCATTATCCTGCTGTGCACAAATTTTCAATTTATCGTAATAGTTCATTCAATTTACCATTTACAGAATATATATCAGACAATGTTATTACTTTACCAATGTATTCTCGTTTAACTTCAGAAAACATAGATTATATCTGTGAAAATATCAAGGAAGCTATTTAAGGTAGTTTAATGTTTGATAGTAGTTTTTTTATATTATCTTTACCTGTAATTTTCTTTCTTTATTATTTCTTACCTATTAGATTAAGGAATTATATTTTATTAATTTCAAGTATTCTGATTGTCTCTCAATTTGGAGCTTTTTGTATTATAATATGTTTTTGTGTTACTCTGTTTATATTTTTTATAGCTATATTAATGGAGAAAGTAAAATCAAGAAAATTGCTTTTATACTTAGCAATATCCCTTATTATAGGAGGATTTATATTAATTCGCTTACAACTTAATAATCTTAACCTCTTTTTGTATGCAGCAGGATATTCATATTACTCATTTCAATGTATAAGTTATTTACTGGAAGTTTATTATGGTAGATTTAGAGTTGAGAAAAATTTTATTAAATTTCTTTTATATACATTCTTTTTCCCAAAGTTTGCTTCAGGTCCAATTGAAAAGCCTTTGTTCTTGAAACAGCTTGAATGTAATAATAATCCATTCAATTATATTTTGGTAATCTCTGGGTTGAAGCTTATGTTAATCGGTTATTTCAAAAAACTTGTAGTTGCTAACCGAATTGACTCTGTAACGGTAAGTGTTTTCAATAATATAAGTAATGCCAGTGGTTTAGATTTAGCTTTTTCTATGATTTTGTATTCTTTTGAAATATATGCAGATTTTTCAGCCTATGCAGATCTTGCAGTTGGTACTGGAATGATTTTTGGCTTGAAACTCTCCCGAAACTTTGACAAACCATACTTATCTCGCAGTATTACAGAGTTCTGGAGAAAATGGCATATAACATTAAGTCAATGGGCACGGGATTATGTGTTCCTACCTTTAGCATATAGAACAATTAACTTCTTAAAGGTGTTTAAACTATCTCTCAATACAAAAGAATATATTGCGTATGTTTTATCCTCTTTATTAACTATGACTATAATAGGTATATGGCATGGATTTAAACTTGGTTTTCTTATTTGGGGAGTACTTCATGGAATTTATTTAAGTATGGGACGACTAACAAAATTAATTAGACAACGATACCAATTACCTTTAAAAAAGAGTCAGATATATAAAGTTACTGCTGTTATTTGTACTTTTTCACTTATTACGTTTAGTTGGATTTTTTTTAAGTTTAATGATTTTTATACTGCTATTATAGTGCTTGAAAAAATTATTTTAACATTTAGTGGTCAATTAACTTCATCAACATATTTATTAAGATTAAATGCTGGTTTTTATATAATGATGTTGTTTTTGTTATTATTAATCTTTAGTGAAATTTTTGAGTCACAAATTAAAAAATATTTTTATACTCTCCCTTTGGTATTAAGATGGTTTGGGTATGCTGTTTTGATTGTCTTTATTTTGACTTTTGGTGTTTTTGAAGGAAATACATTCATTTATATAAAGTTTTGATGGGGCAATTTATTAAAAAAGTACTGTTTTTTACTTTACTATTTATTTTTATAAGCAACCTTATATTTTATATTGTATCACAATGGATGCAAAGTTTTTATTTCTATGATTCTAACTATAAGTGGTTGCAGAAACTTGAAAATAAACCACGTTTGATTTTCTTAGGACCAAGTACTGCAAAATTGGGGCTAAGTTGTCATATATTTGGAAATGTTTTGGATTTTTCCTCTGGTGAGGTTGTTAATCTTGCAAGTGAAGCACAAACACCAATTTTTTCTTATTATATTTTTAAAGAATATCAGCAATATTTCCAGAGTAAGTATATTGTTGCTTATATTCTGGAACCATGGGTTTGCTCAGAATATTACTATTTTAATGATGGAGTTTTAAGTGTAAAGTGGTCGTTCTCCCAACGACTTTTCTTTATAAATTCCAATAAAGATTATTTAAGAAGTCTCTTTGGAGGAAATTTTGCTCTTGCATTTAAAAGAATTTTTAGAATATATACTACCAAAAATTATACTGTTCCTCAAGATTTTGGCAGTGGTATAATCCCACAAGGTGCAAAGGTGACAAATTTTCAAGAACCTATAGAAGAATGGTTTTGGCAAAATTATTTTGGTGTTTCACATTATCAGATAGAGTATCTTGAAAAGTTGAAAACGGAAGTTGAAAACTCTGGTAATACTTTTATTCTTATTTTATTACCAAAAGCAAAAGAATGGACATCTGATTATGCATTAAAACTTAAAGATTATGATAATGAACTTATATCATTACTTAATACAAAATTAGGGCGGATAAAAGTTATAGGTTCTTTTAAATTAGTTCCACTGGATTTAATTCCTGAAATGTTCGCTGATAATGTTCATCTAAACAGTTATGGTCAGGAATTTGTGTCTTATGAGATTGCCAAAAAATTAAAATTTTTAAATTCTGATAAAGAAGTTATAAAAAATTTGTATGAATACTAATAAAAAAGATTTTTATGAACTGAAAAAAAATTTAAAAACTAATAGATCTTTTCTGACTAATGTAAAAGTAGCTCTTTTGGGGGATAATGCAACACAATTTCTTGCTCAATCAATTGTTTCGTATGCAATTGAATATAATTTCAATTTAGATTTATTTGAGGCTGAATATGCCCAAATCGAAAAACAAATTTTTGATTTAAAATCCCAATTATATCTACATAATCCGGAATTTGTTTTGATTTATAACTCATCTCGTAATTTATTAAAAAAGTTCTACCATATTTCTTTTCAGCAAAGAGAAAATTTTGCATTGGAATTAGCAAGGGATTTGGAGTCAAAATTAGATATTTTGAATCAAAACTTAACGGCAAACATTATTGTTTTTAATTTTGTAGAAGAAGATGATATGGTTTTTGGAAATTACGGAAATAAAGTCAAAGGTTCTTTCATTTACCAGATACGAGAACTCAACTTAAAACTAATGGAGTTAAGTCAAAGATACAGCAATTTGTTTATTTGCGATTTAAATAGGATTACAGCGGAGTATGGACTTACAAATAGTATAGATCCAAAATTGTATATTACCTCTGATATGCACCTTAACCTTGATGTTCTTCCTGAAGTTGCAAAGAATGTGTGTGATATTATATCTGCAGCAAAAGGAAATATAAAAAAATGTGTTATTGTTGATCTTGATAATACACTATGGGGTGGAATAGTTGGTGACGATGGAGTAGAAAATTTACAAATTGGTCAACTTGGAATCGGAAAAGCATATACTGAATTTCAAATGTGGCTTTTAGAACTAAAAAAACGCGGAATTATACTCGCAGTATGCAGTAAGAACACTGAAGATATTGCACGAGAGCCTTTTCTTTCTCATCCAGATATGATTTTGAAATTAGAGGATTTTGCTGTTTTCATTGCTAATTGGGAAAATAAAGTAGATAATATAATTACAATCCAAAAAGTTTTAAATATCGGTTTTGATTCTATAGTTTTTATTGATGATAATCCATTTGAAAGAAATATGGTCAGACAAGCTATTCCGGGAATTATTGTTCCTGAATTACCACAGGACCCATCAGAGTTTCTTCCTTATTTGAAGTCCCTTAATCTTTTCGAAACAACATTTTATACGAGGGAAGACAATATTCGAACCCAACAATACCAGCAGGAAGCAAAGCGTATGCTCATTCAAAAGAACTACACCACAGAAGATGAGTATCTGGAAAGTTTAAATATGTTAGCAAAGGTAGAAGAATTTAATGATTTTAACATTCCTCGTGTTGCTCAATTAACACAACGTTCAAATCAGTTTAATTTGAGGACAATAAGATATAATGTTGAAGAAATAAAGAAAGTGTCTGAGTCTGCAAATTTCTTAACCTTTGCATTTTATCTTAGAGATGATTATGGTGATTATGGGTTAACAGGTATTGTAATTTTAGAGACACAAAAACCAGATGTATATTTTATTGATACTTTTATAATGAGTTGTAGAGTTTTAAATCGGACATTTGAAGAATTTATCCTTAATCATATTGTTAAAGTTGCAAAAGATAAAGGAGCAAGAGAAATTATAGGGGAATATATACAGACAAAAAAGAATTCAATTGTTAAAGACCTTTATAAAAACCTTGGATTTTTGTCTAAAGAAAACATCTGGATACTTAATATTGAAAATTATAATATGAAAAAGACCTTTATAAAATACGAGAATGAATAATTATTTTAGTCAAATATTAGACATTATAAAAAAACAGAATCCAATTCATTATAAAAGATTAAACAAAATGTTGTCTGAACAGGATTCTGAATTTACTATACGTGCAGAGAAATTTTTTACTCAATATGTGAATTATCTTAACAAAAATGGTAAAACTCTAAACTATGCAGTCGATTGTTATCTTAAAATGCTTGCTGATATTGCTTATGAACACATAAAATTTCTTGAAAGTGGTAAATACTCGTCATCTTCCTTTAATGAAGTACTGCAAAGAGTTTATAGTAACCCTCAGGTAATGGAATATTATATGCATGGTTTATTATTATCACAGTTTCTTTGGGAGCAACACTATCAAATACTTAAATTTTTTACTAAAGGGATACTGCAAAGAAAAAAACAAATTAACAGATATCTTGAAATTGGGGCTGGTCATGGTCTGTATATATCAGAAGCAATTAATTTACTTAATAAAGATACTTTGTTTGATCTGGTTGACATAAGTGAAACATCTCTTAATATGTCTAAAGAATTTATTGATGAAAAAGAAAGAGTTAACTTTTATAAAGAGGATATTTATCAATATAATAAACTATCTTATTATAACTTTATTACAATGGGTGAAGTTTTAGAACATGTTGAAAAACCGCTGGAACTTTTACTAAAAGTTAACTCATTACTTTGTGAGGGAGGAGAGGCATTTATAACAACTCCAACAAACGCACCAGCAATAGATCATATTACTTTGTTTAGTAATGTACAGGAAATTAGAGATCTTATGAAAAAAGCAAAACTGGAGATTACAGAAGAGGTTGTTTTACCTTCTGAAAAGGTAACTGAAGAAGTTGCAAACGAATTAAAAATAACTATATTATACGGTGCATTCGTAAAAAAAATTTAAGGAAATGGAACGAAATGAAATTTTAAAACAAATTCAAGAAGTCTTCAGAGAAATATTCAGTAAATCTGATATGACTATATCAGAAATTACTTCACCTGTTGAAGTTGAAGAATGGGATTCTCTTAACCACATTCAAATAGTTGTTGCTCTGGAAAAGAAGTTTAAGATAAAATTCACTTCACTTGAGTTACAAAACTGGAGAAATGTTGGCGATATTATCAACTCAATTCAAAATAAAATCAAAAATTAATGAAATATCACCATACTGGTTGTCTTGTTGAAAATCTTGAAACTGAAAAAAAATATTATAGGGAATTTCTAAATTTGACTGTAGGTGACAATATATATATAAGTGAACAAGATGTAACTGTTTGTTTTGTAACACTTGCAGATGATATTTACTTAGAGTTGGTACAACCTGCAGAAGAGAATAAATCTTTAAGAAAATTAATTCAAAAAGGAATTACTTATTATCACATTGCCTTTGTTACAAATAATTTTGAAGCTGAATTTCAAAGGTTAGTAAATAGTGATCATTTAATAATTTCAAGATTCAGATCTGAAGCATTTAATAATCGTTGGTGTGCTTTTTTTCTAACCCCTGAAAGAAAATTGATTGAAGTTATAGAAGGTTAATGAAAAAAAGTGTCCTTGTATTTGGCGCTGGTGAACTACAAGGGTCTCTTATTGAAAATGTAAAGAGACTAAACTACAAAGCTATTGTTATAGATCCAGATTCTAATGCTACTTGCCGTCACCTTGCTGATGTTTTTGAAGTTGTTAGTGCTAATGACTTTGATAAAACACTGTATATTGCAAAGAAGTATAAGATAGGTGGTATAATAACTTCATCAACTGATAAACCATTAAGGATGATGGCTAAAGTTGCTGAAAGTTTAAATCTTATTTTCCCATCTATTAATGCTATAAGAATTGCAACTGATAAATGTTTGATGAAAAGGGTATTTATTAAACACAATATCCCTTGTGCTCGAGGTTTCCTTGTCAATAAAAATTTTTATATTAATAATTATTCTTCAGGAGTTAATTTCCCTGTTGTTGTTAAACCTGTTGATAGTTCTGGAAGTAGAGGTGTAATTGTATGCAATAACATAGTTGAGATGGAACAAGCTGTTGAACAAGCAATGAGATTTACTATGAAAAAAAAGGTGCTGATTGAGGAATACATTGAAGGGCGTGAGATAAGCGTTGAAAGTCTAACCTATGGAGGTAAGACATATATAATTCAAATAACAGATAAACTAACATCACTACCTCCTTACAATGTTGAGCTCGGACACACAGAACCAACTGGTCTTTCAGAGCATTTACAAAATGTCGTAAAAGAGTTAGTAATCGAAGTTATACAGGCTTTATCTCTTGACAATTGTGCTTGCCACACTGAAATTAAGATTAATAAAGATATGCCGTATGTAATAGAAATAGGGGCAAGATTAGGAGGGGACTTTATCACTTCTCATCTTGTCCCATTTTCTACTGGAGTAAATATGGAACAAATATTGACACTAATTGCTTGTGGTGAACAACCTTTTATTGATAAAAAATCTCTTGGTGGTTCAGCGATAAGATATCTTTCCTTACCTCCAGGGAAAGTGGAATCCATTTCCGATTTAAATTTTTTGAAAGCCAATAATTTTGTAAAGAGGTATAAATTATCTATTAAAGCAGGGGATATTGTTGAACCTGTGACTGATAGTATTAGTAGACATGGCTATGTAATTACAATAGGTCCAAATGCAAGAGAAGCTGCTTTTACAGCCGAAAATATGATTAATCAAATAACAAGTTCAGTAAAAATAACTACTAAAATATGAAAACAATACTTGTCTACGGTGCTGGTGATAATGGCAGAATAGTAAGAAACCTTGTTGTACAATGCGGTTACAACTTTGGAGGTTATATAAGTGATATAAGTGAAGGACCTGATATTATTGGTCCTTTTGAGAAAATTAGAAAAGAATATTCACCACAAAATTATGAAATAGCTATGGGAATAGGTTTTGTAGACTTAAAAAATAGACGCAAGATATATAATAATATAAAAGAAGCAAATTTCACAGTATCTACATTACTTCATCCAGCATCTTATAAATGTCCAACTGCAAAAATTGGTGAGGGGACAATTGTTTTACCACATGCTGTTATAGATTTTAACACGGTGATAGAAGAGATAGTATTTATTTGGCCCAACGTTGTGGTTAATCATGATACGATTATAAGGTCCAATACTTTTCTCTCACCAGGATGTATTATAAATGGTTTCTGTGAAATCGGAGAAAATTGTTTCATTGGTGCTGGTGCTGTTATAGTTGATCATATTAGTGTACCATCCAACACTTTTGTCAAGGCAGGTAAAGTATATAAAAGAGATTCCTTCAAGGATTTTACTGTAATTAAAAAGCTAATATGAAAATTCTAATTGCGGTAATTGCATATAATGAAGAAGACAACATTTCTGACGTCATACGTGATCTAAGAGATAATAATTTTATCGGTTATGATATTATAGTTATTGATAATGCTTCTACCGATAACACATTAGAAATTTGTAGAAATTTTAAAGTTGATGTTTTATCACATTGTGTAAATAGTGATATAAATGGGACGTGGAAGACATATTTTACTTATGCATTTCAGAATAATTATGATATTGTATGTCAATTTGACGGTGATGGTCAGCATATTGCGAGTGAACTTGGTAAACTCATAAAACCAATCATTGATAAGAAAGCTAATCAAGTAATAGGTTCAAGATTTCTTAGTACAGAAGGTTTCAAGTCATATGCTGTTAGGAGAATTGGTATTAGATTTTTTTCTTTTTTACTTTCATTGATTATTGGTTATAAAATTAGAGATGTTACTTCTGGTTTTATAGCATTTGACAGGAGAATAATTGAATTTTTTGGGAAATATTATAAGCATGAAATAAACGATCCTAACCAGACACATCTTTTATCACACTTCAGTGGAGCCAAAATTCTGGAAGTACCTGTTTTAATGAGAAGTAGAAGTAAAGGTAAATCATTGTACGGTTTCATCAATTCATTTACATATCCTTTCAAAGGGCTGGCAAACATTCTCGGATGTTTACTATTAAAAAGGCAAATTTTAAACGAATGGACTAAAAAATATGACTCTTAAATTACAAATAATTTTCCTTTTGGTTGGACTTGTTTTCTTTTCAGTAATTGTATATGTCATTAGAAAAAAAAGTTTAAGCCCATCATATTCAATACTGTGGCTTGTTCTGGCTTTCTTCTTTATTTCTATTCCTCTTTTTCAAAATTTTTATGTTTTTATTTCAAGAAGCTTTTTTGGTTTTTATACAGAGAATCTTATTTATCTTGTTGTATTTGCATTCCTCCTTGTATATATGCTTTTTCTTACAATTAAGATAGTGAGGCTTAATGATCAAGTAAAAGAGTTAATTACCAATAATGCTTTACTTGAAAAAAAAATAGAAGATATTTTATCTAATAAAAAGTAAATGAGATTAATTGAGTTCTTAAAATTCCGAACTGAAAAACAATTAATCTGGTCACTTTTTTTGATATCACTTATAATCAGGATTACTTTTGCAGTAGTATCGTATCAGTCTTCAGGAACCAGTAATTTTGATGATGATTGGGTTTACGATAGTATAGCAAGAGAAATGCTCAAACAGGGAATTTGGTTGTCTGATATATCAAATTTTGATTGGAGGCAAGTGGCTATTGGTCCGGTATTCCCATTTATTATCTATATTTGTTATAAACTTTTTGGCACTAACTACTTTATACCAATGATTGCAAATGCAGTAGCATCTGCCTCTTTAACTATTGTTATATATTACATTGCGAGTATAGTGTTTAATAAAAAGATTGCACTTTTTTCATCTATATGGAGTCTTTTTTATGTTTATTACATTCGTTGGGTACCTTCTCTACTTAAAGAGAATTGGGTTCAGCTTTTCTTTGCTTTAAGTATTCTATTCCTATTTCAAGTACTAATCAGTAAAGATTTTTTAATATATTTAATTTTACTTTCACTGTTATTTACACTACTAATTCATACTGACGAGAGATATTTAATGTTTGCTCCTATCTTGTTTTTTGGCATATTATTTTTAAATAGATATTTCAACGAATCTTTGAGTTTTTACTCTGGTTTTAAAAAATCTTTAATATTTGCATTTCTGGTTTGTTTATTTTCTTTACCATGGTTTATAAGGAACTATTCAGTTTATCATAAACCAGTATTATTAACTCAAAGGACATCATTTGTATTGGATAGGATTTTAGGTTACCCCTCATCATATAATTACCCTCAAGAAATTGAAGTTAGTGATGCTACAATCGATTCTGTAATCAAAGGCTATGAAATTTATGATAAAACATTAGAAAAAGAGTTTAAACGTGTAATGAAATATGGAATTTACCCTCGAAGATTTACTTTTGGTGAAAAAGTTTTAAGTAGTTTTAAAGAATTCTGGATAGCATTTCGTTTTAAACCTTCTTTTACTATTGAGGGTTTTAGGGCACAGGAACCGTGGTCCTTAAAACACAACATTTCTGTAATCATAACTTATGGTATTCTATTACCTTTTATGTTGATAGGATTTTTTCAGGGTTTGAAGAAAAGAAATAAATTTTTATTGTTCCTGTTTGTTTTAGTCTGCTTTCAGACATTTATACATCTCTTTATAGTTTTATCTAATTACAGGTATAGGACGCCAATTGATTTTATTATTATTATAGTGGCTTTCTATGGATTTTTTGAAATAAGAAGTATTATAAAAGGTAGATTATAAAGCATCTTGAAAGAGAAAAAATTATATATTAAAGAAGTCCATCCAGTAATAAAAGATGAATATTTAGATTATATTCCTGAGGATCAACTTTTTTCAGTAGAGGCTTCACAAGATTCATTAATACCATGGATTAAGTATGTTACCCAGCTGGAAAGTAAAAAAGTCCTTGTCTTTGGTACTGGTGGTGGTGGGACTTTAGTTGCTTGTGCATTAAACATAGGTGATGGAAAAGTATATGGTGTTGATATTAATAAAGACATCCTTTTTACAGCTACTAAACGTGCGGAGGCTTATGGAGTTCTTGATAAGATTGAACTTATATATATGCAAGAAAGTTATCCTTTACCCTTTGAAACTGGTTTTTTTGACATAGTAATTCTTGCAGATGTTATAGAGCATATAATAGATGAAAGAGAAAAATATATAAAAGAAACATTTAGAGTATTAAAAAAGAATGGAATTTATGTTATTACTGGAACCCCAAACCTCTTATATCCTAAAGATTCACATACTACTGGATTATTTTTTATACCATGGCTTCCCTCAAAATTAGCTTATAAGTATGCGGTTTTTAGAAAACGATGGGAAAAAGGGAAAAATCTTGATTATGCTGGTAGAAGAGGTACTACCTACTGGCATATAAAGAAATGGTTGAATGGTTATGATTATGAAATACTGAACCTTTCAGGTAACTTTTGTTCAAAATATTTAATATCTCATAACCGTTTATTTAATTTTAAACGTAAAATTTTCTTTTTGCCTTATCGTATTATCGAATTCATCACAGCTAAATTTTTTCGAATTCCTATAACTGCTTTGATGCCTTATCTTAAACATTTATTTATCGTAAAAAAATAATGTGCGGAATTTGTGGAATTAAATATTTTGTAGATAAAAAAGTAAACCCATCTGATCTACAAGAAATGATGAGATTATTGAAACACAGAGGGCCTGATGATGAAGGGAAATATATTGATAATGATATAGGACTTGGTTTTATGAGGCTTAGTATTATTGATTTAAGCAATGCAGGTCACCAGCCAATGTGGGACGAAACTCAGAGGTATGTTATTGTTTATAATGGAGAAGTTTACAATTACTTCGAACTTAAAGAAGAGTTAATAAAAAAAGGATACAAATTTAAATCATCAACTGATACTGAAGTTGTTTTATATTCATATATTGAATATGGTGAAGCGGCTCTACATAAATTTAATGGAATGTTTGCCTTTGTAATTTATGATGTAGTTGATAAAAAACTATTTGGGGCAAGAGATCGGTTTGGTGTAAAACCATTTTATTATTTTTTGGATAAAGAGGGTTTTTTATTTGCTTCAGAGATTCCCCCTTTACTACAAGTTATAAAAACTCGCCCTCAAGCAAATGATAAAATTATATTTGATTACTTAACTTTTAATCGCACTGATCATAATACTGAAACATTTTTTAGTAACATTTACAAATTGCAACATGGTGAATGTTTTACTATAAAGGGTAAGGAAGTTAAATTTAAAAAATGGTACAATTTACAGGAACAAATCAAACAACCATTTGAAAGCGTTGAAGAATTCCTGGAAACATTTATTTCCTCAATTAAATTAAGATTAAGAAGTGATGTCCCTGTTGGAGTCTGTTTGAGTGGGGGTATTGATTCTTCGAGTATTGTTTCTATACTTATAAAATCTTTTGGTAGAAATGATATAAAAACATTTTCAGCGATATATAATGATGAATGTGATGAAAGCATGTATATAAATCTTTTCAGGGAAACGTTGAAAAATATGTATTATGTAACCCCTGATGCAATAAGTCTATATAATAATATAAACACTTTTATAAATGCTCAGGCTGAACCAGTACCGTCGACTTCACCTTATGCACATTTTAAAGTTATGGAACTTGCTCGTGGGAATGTAGTTGTTACTCTTGATGGACAGGGTGCTGATGAACTTTTTGCTGGCTATCCATATTTCTTTGGTATGTTTTACAAAGAACTCTTAATGCAATTTAGATTGATGAAATTGGTATCAGAAAATATTTCTTATTTTCTCAAGCACCGTTCACTGTATGCATTTAAAACTTTTATTTTTTATCTCTTTTCTTCAAAGATTAGAACTAAGCTTAGAATAACTGAGAAAGGATATTTAACCAAGGAGTTTGCAAATAAATATGTCATCGATAACTTTATATCAGAAAATTTATATGAGGCAAAAACGTTAAATGAATTGCTTGTTAATCATTTTGAGTTCAAACTTGAACATCTCCTTAAATGGGAAGATAGAAATTCTATGTGGCATTCTTTGGAATCGAGAGTACCTTTTCTTGATTATAGATTAGTTGAAAGAACCTTAAGTTTACCTTCAGATGTTATAATTAAGAACGGAATGACAAAATATTTTCTTCGATATGCTTTAAGGGATTCTTTACCTCCCGAAATTGCACAACGAAAAGATAAAAAAGGTTTTGATACGCCCGAAGATAAATGGTTCAGGACAGAACTATTCAGGTCTTTTGTGATGGACATACTTTCCTCAAATAGGTTTATTCAGAGAGGCTATATAGATTCTAAAAAAGCAATTGATAAATATAAACAACATCTTAATGGACAGATAAATATATCTAAAGAAATCTGGAAATGGATTAATTTGGAATTATGGTTCAGAAGGTTTATTGACAAAAATGAAACTTGATTTTACCATAAAAATTTTTTCAGATTTGTTAGAATCTTTTATTAAGAGTGATTATGGATTTGTTACTGTAAGAGAATATTTTGAAAATCAACCTGATAGTGGAATTATACTTCGACATGATGTGGATAAGAAACCATACAATGCACTGGTTCTGGCAAAAATTGAAAAAGATTTTGGAATAAAAGGGACCTATTACTTTCGAATTTTAAGAAGTAGTTTCAATCTCGATATAATGCAAAGTATTTCTTCGTTAGGTCACGAAATTGGGTATCACTATGAGGAGTTTAGTATGAATAATGGAGACTTAAAAAGATCTCTAAGTAGTTTTGAAAAAAATTTAGGGATATTTAAGAAATATTTTGATGTGAAAACTATTTGTATGCACGGTAGCCCTCTTTCAAAGTTTGATAACAGAGATATCTGGAAAACTTATGATTATAGAAAATACAATTTAATTGGTGAACCTTATCTGGACATAGATTTTAAAAAAATGTTTTATCTTACTGATACGGGCCGAAAGTGGAATGCTAAATCTGTAATCCTTCGTGATAAAGTGCAAGCTTCAGATAACATACCTAAGTTTGAAAGAACATCAGATATAATAGAAGCAGTAAAAAACAATGAGTTTCCACGTCTTGCTATGATTACAATACATCCTCAAAGATGGACTGATAAATATGTTGAATGGTTTTTGGAACTTATTTTTCAAAATATTAAAAATACAGCTAAATGGTTTATGAACAAAGTAAAATAAATTATAACATTGTTGATAAACTTGATAGCTCAATAGAAAGTAAATGGGAGAATTTCGTTGAAACTCATCCAAATGGGTACATTTTTCAAACACCAGATATGTATAAATGTTTTAAGTCAGCAACTAATTATGAACCTATTTGTATTCTTGCTTTTTGTGAAGACGATGTTGTAGGTGTGATGTTGGGAGTAGTGCAAAAAGAAGGCAAAGGACTAATTGGTAGAATGTCCTCAAGATGTGTATGTTGGGGAGGTCCTCTTGCAATTAATAATGATGAAAAAATTATTAATGGATTACTTACAAGTTTTATAAAAGTAGTTGATGGTAAGGTTATTTACACTCAAATTCGAAATTTGTTTAGTACAAAAGAATATGAATTAATTTTTTTATCATCAGGATTCAAATATAAAAAACATCTAACTATTCTTGTTGATCTTAAAAAAGAATATGAAGATCTCTGGAGGGATATTCAACCCCGTAAACGAACCAATATAAATCGGGCATATAAAGAAGGTCTCAATGTAAAGATATTGGAGTCTGAATCAGAAGTGGCTGAAAGTTATGCAATATGTCAGGAGGTTTATAATAAAGCAAAAATGCCTTTAGTCAACAAAGAATTTTTTATTAATTCTTTTAAAATTTTAGGAAGTAAAAATCGACTCAAAATGTTTGGTGCTTATAAAGATGGAGTGATGGTGGGTTTTATGTATATATTATGTTATAAAAAAAGGACTTATGAGTGGTACGGTGGTTCTAAAAGCAGATATTATAAATTTTATCCTAATGATTTGTTACCTTATGAGGTAATTAAATGGAGTAAAGAAAATGGATTTAGCATTTTTGATTGGGGGGGAGCTGGAGCACCCGATAAAACTTATGGAGTTAGAGATTACAAAATGAGGTTTGGAGGAAAACTACAAGAATTTGGGAGATATTTTTACTATCATAATAAACTTTTGTTCAAAATAGGTTCATTAGGATTTAAAATCTGGCAAAAAGTGAATTTTTCATAATGAAGATAGTTGTTGATGTAATGCATCCTGCCCACCTAAACTTTTTCAAAAATAGTTTATTACAACTTTCTACTGAAGGACATCAAATTGATGTAATTGTACTTAATCGTGGAAAACTTCCTGAAATTGCAAAACGTGAATATAATAATTTTTCGCTTTCATTTATAGGAAAACACAGAGGTAATTTTTTTTCTATACTATTAGAAGCTAACATCCTTAGATTTTTTAAGATATTAAAATTTCTAAAAAATAAGAAAGTTGATATTGGCTTGAGTGTTGGTAGTTTTATATTAGGAAGTGTTTTAAAACTCTTGAAAATCCCAAATATACAATTTGATGATGATCCTGAAAGAAAGATTAATGTACTTTTTGAAAAAATAACATCAACTAAGCTTTTTTTCCCGGAGTCTGTTTTAAAGGGTACAAAAATTAATAATTTTCATGGTCTTAAAGAATGGTCATATTTATCCCCAAAGTATTTTAATCCCAAAATTGACGTTATTAAAGATCTTGGTCTAAGTGAAAAGGAATATATTTTTGTAAGGGAAGTTGATACAGGTTCGTTGAATTATACATTGCAAGAAAAAAACATCATAGCATCGGTTGCGAATTTGTTTCCACAAAATTTTAAATATGTTTTGTCCCTTGAAAATAAGAAAATGTTGTATCAATATCCGTCTGATTGGATTATATTAAAAGAGCCTGTAAGTGACATTCATAGTTTAATGTATTATAGCCTTGCTGTTATTAGCTCTGGAGATAGTATGGCAAGAGAGGGGGCAATGTTGGGTGTTCCTTCTGTTTACTGTGGAGAAAGGGTGATGAGAGCAAATGAACTCTTACAAAATAAGAAAATGTTGTATCATATAAGAAAAAGTGACCTACCTGATTTTATTAATAAACTAAATAAAATTGAAATTATTGCAAAACAAAGCAAATTAAGAGAAGAACTCTTAAATGAATGGGATGATATTAATAATTTAATTGTTTCACTTGTGAATAAGTATGGAAAGTGAAGTAACCAAAAATTATTTACAAAAACTGTTTGTAAGAAAGATATTTGGCGAAAAAATGTACCGCCGTTTCAAGGTGTTAAAAATTTACTTAATGTATCTTTTGAGAAAAAACTATGAAATTAGTGATTTTCTTGAGAAGCTCATAAGTACGGATTTTATTATAATGGATATAGGTGCAAATCTCGGTCAATATTTATTGCGTTTTCATCGGCTAATTAAAAATAATGGGAAAGTTTATTCATTTGAACCAGTTGAAGAGAATTTTAAGATACTAAATACTCTTAAAAATTTATTGCATTTAAATAGTGCTGAAATAATAAGATTGGCTCTAAGTAATTATAATGGAGAATCAGTGCTATATATACCCCTACTTGAAAGCAGTATAGAACTTGATACTCAGGCTACTATTAATCTTGATAATTATAAAGGAGTAAAAGATAACTTCAGAAAAGAACTTGTAAAGGTAAGCACTATCGATGATATTGTAGAAAAACTCGGAATAACAAGACTTGATTTGATAAAATCTGATACAGAAGGAAATGACTATAAAGTAATTGAAGGAGGATTGAAAACTGTAAAAAGATTTCGTCCTTTTATTTTTATTGAAGAAAATCACAAAGCAACATGGCTTAAAAGTTTATTTGACTTGGAATACAAGCCTTATTATGTGGTTAATAATAACATCTTAAAACCTGCAGAGTTAGTAACTGAATTTGATAATGCAAATTATGATTTAATGGCTTTAATTCCCAGAGAAAAGATAGAGAGGATAAATCAATTAGTAATAAATAATGTTAACTGAGGAAAAAATTAAATCATATTTTAACAACATTGATATAACTTATTTAAATTATATAAAAAAATATATTGATATTAACTCAAATGAAAATTGTGTAATTTTTGATGATAGTAAAATTTTAAATAAACCAGAAATATGTAAGAATATTATTGATTTTGAGATAATTAATAAGAAAAAAAATCTAAGCACCTACTTTCACAATATTAGCAATATATTACCAATAAATGGACTCTTTATTGGATACCTTGAAAGTTACTTTCACAGATACTTAAGAATAATTAAAGGGCATAATCGTATCATTGGTAATTTACTCTATTTTCTTGATTTTATTCTTAATAGAGTTGTCCCAAAACTTTTTATTACATCGTGGCTTTATTATAAAATATTTCAACCGAAAAATAAGGCTGTTTCAAAAACAGAAATGCTTGGTAGATTATATTATTGTGGCTTTGAAATAATTGATTTAAATGAAGGTGATAATTATTTATTTGTTGTAGCTCGGAAGGTTTCTGAAGTATTGCCACATATAGAACCTCGATATGGAATATTTTACACAATGAAACGTGTTGGAAAAGGTGGCAAGGAGATAAGGGTTTTAAAGTTGAGAACTATGAATCCTTTTGCTGAATTCCTTCAGGAATATATTTATGAAAAATACAATCTTAAAGAAGGTGGGAAATTTAAAAATGATTTTAGAATTCCAAAGTGGGGTGTATGGCTAAGAAAATACTGGATTGATGAAATTCCTATGATAATAAATCTTTTAAAAGGTGATATTAAACTTGTTGGTGTAAGACCATTAAGTAGACATTACTTTGAACTTTATCCTTTGGACCTTCGCAAAATGAGAACTAAATATAAACCAGGTTTAATTCCTCCTTTTTATGCTGATCTACCAAAAAAACTCGAAGAAATTTTTGCTTCAGAACGACGTTACTTTGAACAATACGAACAAAATCCTTTCATAACAGATTTCAAATATTTATTTAAAGCTTTATACAATATTTTTTTCAGAAAAGCCAGGAGTTCATAAGATGAAAAAACTTTTTATAATCCTTTTTTTCTTTAATATTGTTAGTGTTTATTCTCAAATGGAGCTTGTTCCTCCCTCTCATCCAGTCTATGATTTTCTCAAGCGAATGCAGTTATCAGATTTTATACCCGATTACAACTCATCTGATATACCGATTTCAAGAGCTGCAGTAGCTTCTTATCTGATTAGCATTGATCAAAAACGCTCATTATTAAATTCTATTGATAAAGGTTTGCTTGATGATTATCTCGTTGAATTTGAATATGATGTTAGAGGCAAACTTAATAAATCTCATACTCTCTTTAAGGACTTTAAAGTTAAAGAAATATTTTCTGATCGTCAGAAATATCTTTATAGTTATGTAGATTCAAATGCAACTATATTTTTTGATGTTCAAGGATACATATCTCAAAGAAATTCAGTTGGAGATTCTCTGAAAACAAATAATATAACACTTGGAGAACTTGGGGTACGTGTCAGAGGAACATTAATTAAAAACGTTGGTTATTACTTGCGTATGTCTAATGGCCAAAAACTAATTGGTGATACAAATGGTATTAATATGTCAATTATGACTTACCCAAAATTAAAAGCTAACACAAAGTATAAATATGAACAGAATAATTTTGATACTTATGAAGGGTATTTAAGATATGCTACACAGAATGAATGGGTTTCTATTATGGTTGGTAAAGAGGCACTTTTAACAGGATTTGGATATATTGATAAGTTATTTTTTTCTGATAATACTGTCCCATTTAGTTATCTCAAAATTGGTCTTAAATATAAAGCATTAAGTTATTACTTCCTGTATGGTTCCCTTAAAGGTGATTCAATGGGTATAGATTTAAGTTCAAAAAACATTGCATCACATAGATTAAATATTAACTTTAGTGATTATTTTAAGATGGGATTTTTTGAAAGTATTATAATACCTGAACAACCATTTAATTTTACTTTTCTTAATCCCTTAAGTTTTTTAAGATCTGCTGATTATAACTCAGGTGAAAATATGCCAAAGAATAAAAATAATGCTTTAATGGGTATAGATTTTGAAATTGTTCCAACAAATAAGTTATCATTTCAGGGATCTTTACTAATTGATGATTTAAATTTTAGCACATTGTTTAATAACAAGAAAGGGAATAGACCGGCGAATGACAATCGATTTGGAGTGCAACTTGGTTTGTTATGGGTAGATGCTTTTACAATTCCTGCAACTTCTTTGGCAATTGAATATACCCGGCTTGACCCATTTGTATATTCACACAGGACAAACAAAAGCCAATACACTAATTGGAGCTTACCTCTTGGACATAATCTTTCTCCAAATTCAGATGAAATTGCAGTTAAAATTAATTCTTATATTTATAAAAGACTCAATTTTTCTCTTTTATATCAATATCAACGATCTGGTACAGGCATTATTTATCATGGGGATACTTTAATTGCTAATTATGGTAATGATATAAACCGTGGTGATGGTGATTTACTCAATGAAAACATTTTTCTTAATGGAAACCGCATCAATCGACATATTGTTACCTTTAACTTAACATTCCAGCCTATCCGTCAGTATTTTATTGAATTAAAATATCAATATAGAATAACAGATTTTAGTTACCTTAATAAAAAATACAAAGATTCCTTTGTCTTCTTTACAGTGAGGGTAGATTACTGATGTCAACTGTTATAGAATGTCAAAATATTGTTAAAAGATTCGGAAATCTAATTGCTAATGATAATATTTCTTTGAAAGTTAACAATAATACCGTTCATTGCATCCTTGGTGAAAATGGTGCTGGAAAAACTACTTTAATGAAGATATTTTTTGGAATTCTCCAACCTGACAGTGGAGAAATTTTTATTAAAAATAAAAAAGTTAGATTTCGTTCTGCACGTGATGCTATTGATCTTGGAATAGGTATGCTTTTCCAACATTTTCAACTAATAGATAATTTTACTGTAATTGAAAATGTAATTCTTGGAAGAGAAATTACAAAAGGAATAGTTATAGATATCGAGAAAACACGTAAGCTTCTTAAATTTTACATTGATAAGTATAATTTAGGTTTAGAGCTTGATAAAGTAATAAATGAACTTTCTATAGCTGAGCAGCAAAAAGTTGAAATTTTAAAATTGTTATATCGTGATTCAGAGATAATGATTTTTGATGAACCAACTGCAGTTTTGTCCCCTTACGAGGTCTCTCATTTTTTTGAAGTTATCAATAGTCTAAAAAGTGCAGGAAAAACAATTATTCTAATTACTCATAAACTTTCGGATGTTGAACGGGTTGCTGATTATGTAACTGTTTTAAGACGAGGAAAAAAAGTTTATGAAACTGATAGAGATAAACTTAATATTGATGAGGTAGCAAAACAAATAGTTGGAAATATTGCTATAAATCAAACTGAACAGATTGAAAGATTAAATTATAATGAAGGGGAAATTGCAATAGAAATAAATAAGTTAACACTGGTTGATAAGGGAATCAAATTTCTCTCAAATTTAGATCTTAAACTATATTTTGGAGAAATATATGGTATATGTGGAGTGGAAGGAAATGGACAAAAAGAATTTGTTGATATTATAATGGGTCTTAGAAAACCTACTTCTGGTACAATCAATATTAAAGCTGATGGTATTTCACTTGTTCCTGATGATAGATTGAAAAAAGGAATGATTAAAGAGTTTTCAATAGGAGAAAATGTTCTTTTGAGGATGAAAAGCGGAGTGCTATTAACACGAACTAAATCTCAAAGAGTTGCTGATAAAATTGTAATAGATTATGATATAAAAGTGGGTGGCAGTGATGTTGCTATGGCATCACTTTCAGGAGGAAACCAGCAAAAGGTAATAGTTGCAAGAGAGATTTTTATTGATAATAAAATATTAATTTTTCATCATCCTACGCGTGGTGTGGACATTATAGCTACTGAATACATTCATTCTAAAATTATTGAACAAAAAAAACTTGGAAAAGCAATAATCCTTATTTCTTCAGAGTTAGAGGAACTCTTAAAATTATCAGACCGTTTAGGCGTTATTTACAAAGGTTCAATTATAAAGGAATTTGAAGAAAAAACAATAAAAACTAAGAATAATTTTCTTATTGAGAAAATTGGGAAATTAATGATAGGTATTGATGAATAGAAGATTTTTGATTAATTCTATCTCTGTATTTACTTCAGTTGTGATCACACTTTTGATAACTATAATTTTATTAATCTTTATTGGTAAAAATCCATTAGAAGTTCTCGCTTTAATGATAGGTGATACGCTTTTCAGTGGATATGGCTTTGGACAAATGCTTTTTAAAGCAACGTCACTAATGATTGTAGCAACAGGACTTGCTATCTGTTTTCAGGCAGCCATTTTTAACATTGGTGCAGAGGGGAATCTCTATTTTGGCACATTTATTAGCAATGTTATTGCAGTAAGCTTTAGAAATTTATCCCCATTAATACTTATTCCTTACTCTATTATTGCTGGTATGGTAGCCAGTATGTTAGTTGCACTTATTCCTCCTTTTATAAAGGTAAAAAAAGGTGTGAGTGAGGTTATTACTACAATTATGCTTAATTTTGTCCTCATTTACATAGTTAATTATTTTGTCTTGAATTTCTTTGCTGTGAAAGCAACTGTAAGGATGGAAAAAGTAGATGATTCTTTAATGTTTATGAAACTTTTTAACTTGTGGGATTTTTTAAAAGGATCCTCTGTGAATATTCTTTTCTTCCTTGGAATTTTTATAGCATTGCTTGCATATTTTTTTCTTTTCAAAACAAAATTAGGTTATGAAATTAGGGCAGTAGGATTAAATGAAACCGCCAGTAAATATATGGGAATAAATGTAAACTTGATAATATATCTTGTTTTTTTAATTAGCGGGGCATTGTCGTCAATAGCTGGTTTAAATTTTGTGATGGGTTACAAAGGATATTTTGAGATAGGTTTTTCTTCAAATATCGGTTTTACAGCAATTGCAGTTAGTTTGCTTGCAAAGAATAATCCTCTTGGTATAATATTTTCATCGTTACTTTTTGGTTTTCTTGATTATGGAGGGCTTGCAATAAATTCATTAGTGCCTAAAGAGGTTATGTTTGTTGTTCAAGGGATTGTAATACTTTCAATAATTGCTGTCGATAAGATTGTTAATCGTATTTTTGTAACTTGAATATTTTAGAAAGTATAATATCACTCGCTTTTTTATCACAGGTAATAAGGTTATATACTCCATATTATCTGGGAGCAAGTGCTTCAAATTTTACAGAAAGGAGTGGAGTCATAAATATTGCAATTGAGGGATTTATGACTTTCTCAGCATTTTCTTATGTTTTATTTAGTATTAAATCGGGCTCTCCTGTAATTGGTGTCTTTGTTACGATTTTGCTTTCACTTTTTCTTGCATTGTTATATGCACTATTTACTGTTGCTTTAAAAGTAAATCATATTGTTACAGGTATAGGTTTCAATTTATTTATTGCAGGTTTAACAAAATTTTTTCTTGTATACTTTTTCCAAAGTTCAAGCAACTCACCTCAAGCTCCCTCAATTCCATCTATATCTTTTTTGAAATTTGTTCCTATAATAGGTCCTTTAATTAGTGATCCTGTAATTTTATTTTCTTTTATTCTCCTACCACTTTCACAATTTATTTTGTATAAAACGAGGTTTGGTTTAAGATTGCGAACAGCTGGTGAAAATCCTGAAGCTGGAGATTCATTAGGTATAAAAATCAGGGCATATAAACTTTATGGTGTATTAATAAGTGGTGTTTTATCATCACTTGCTGGTATGTGGTTAGCTTCTTCACAGAATTCTTTCAGTGATGGTATGGTTGCGGGGCGTGGCTTTATTGCTATTGCAGCTATGATTATAGGGCGCTGGAAACCCCTTAATATTTTTTATGCTTGCTTGATGTTTGCAACACTTGAATCATTAGAAATTACACTTCAGATTGCAGGCAGTGGAATCCCATCTCAACTTGTTCAGATATTGCCATATTTTATTACTATATTAGTCCTTTTGGGATTTGTTGGAAAGACTAAGCCTCCAGCAGCTGATGGTGTACCTTATTAACTTACCTTTTTCTTTGATCTGCCCCCCATAGGAGCTTATTACTTAGGGTTTGAAAGTATGTCTTATCAATGTCTTTAACTACTCTAACAGTGTAATCAGCTTTTCGAATGAAGAATTTTGTAGGTGATTTATAAGTCATCGAAGGACTTCCATCTGCAGTAATTCTAACCATTCCTGTATGGTGTGTTTTTATTAGAATTTCACCATCATCAGGAACAATTACTGGTCTAAAATTTAAAGTATGCGGACAAATGGGAGTAATGGCAAAAACTTGACTGTATGGGCTTATAACATTTCCTCCAGCTGATAAAGAATATCCTGTTGATCCTGTGGGAGTAGAAACAATTATACCATCTGCATAAAACCTGATTACATGCTCACCTTTATAAAAAATTTCAAGTTCTACCATCTTAATTGATGAGCATTTGTCTATAACAATATCATTCATCCCATAGATGGGTTCTGAACCACTGTGTTTTGCCTCGAGTACACAAAGACTGTAAACTTTGTATTTATTATTTAATATTTTATTAATGAAAGTTATTACTTCATCTGGACCAACCTCAGCCATAAAACCAAGTGTTCCAAGATTTACACCAAGTATTGGAATTTGTTTTCTACCAACTATTTTTGCTGTATTGAGAAAAGTACCATCTCCTCCAAGTGAAAAAATCATATCAGAATGTTTTACAAGAGTTCTTATAGAACAAAGGTGTTTTTTTGGAAGCTGAACTTGTAAGAATTTTTTTAATTCCTGTTGTAAAAGGAATTCAATTTTTTGATCTTGTAAAAATGTTATAATATCAGCTAATACAGGCTTAACATTTTTTTTCCCTGTATTACCAATTATTCCAAAAATCATAAAGTTAATTAGGTTTTTTTATTTGTCTCTTCTGTAGAAGAAGTTGAAGTTGTTGAGGAGTTTGATTTATTATCAGCATTCACTTCATCAACATAGTTTAATTTTAAGTCTGCAATAACTTTCTCAAGAAATGATTTTTCATAGTCAGTGAGGTTACCTTTGGTTTTATCCTTAAGCATATCAAGCATATCAATTGTCATTTGCGCAGCAACAAGATCTTTTTCTGTTTTGTTGGTAGCGGGGTTAATGATTTTTCCAAGATGTATAAAAGCCTGCATTTGCAGTGAATAAATCATTGAAATAAATAAATCTGAGGTCTGATTTTCATTCATTGGTAACTACCTTTTGATTTCTAACAAAGTTAATAATTATGAATGGAATTGACACTACAAAAATAAAAATCGTAAGAACTTCCCAGTCACCGTATTCCCATTCTGTTATTCCTGCAATATGAAAAGCTATAAAGCCAAGTATTGTCCCAAGAATCAAAAGCCTATCTTCTGGTAAATTACATTCACGATAAAATTTCAAAAATTTAAAAAACAAAAAAACCATTAAACTCATATAAAATATAAAACCAAGAATACCGTTAGTTGCGAGTATCATTATATAGTTGCTATGTAAGTGCGAGCCCTCTCCGTTGATTTCCGGTTCTTTATATTTCTTATAAACAAGAGTAATTTCATTATCTCCCACTCCTACAATAGGGTGGTCTTTAAACATTTGCCAGCCTACTTTCCACATTGTGATTCTTGACTTATTCAATTCAAATGAGGGGCTAAAACTGCTTGTAATTCTATTTTGAAAGGGATAAGGTAAAATCAAGAATATAAGGAGTAATGTCCCTACCGTAATTAAAAATATCTTTTTATCTTTTAGAAGTGTTAAAATCAAAATTGCTGTAAGAAAAGCAAACATTACATTCCTTGATTGTGTAAGAAACATCGAGATAATTATTGGAATAATAAGTATTACAAGATAAACTCTTTTTATAATAGGGTTGTCAGGAATAAATAGCAAAGGAATAATAAGTAACAGAAGTAGCATTTTTATTTCACCAGTTGTAAGTGGGTAAGCAAGATCGTCTATTCTGATTAAACCAATATCCATTATCCTTGATAGTTGACGAAACTTTATGATGTATTTAGTTAATTCATAGATAGAAACCACTGCAAAAATAATTATCCCCAAGAGGATAATTCTGTATAAGTATTCTTTTTTGGTAATTTTAGCTATTGTACCAAAAAAAATTAGATATAGTAAAAATCTTTTTAATCCAATTAAAGCTCCTTCAGGAATAACCCCAAAAATGCGTGAAAGGAAATCAGAAATTAAAAAACCAAAAATAAGTAACCCAATCTGTAAAACATCATTTTTTACATAAGGTTGTGTTAATATAGTTTTTCTGAAAAGAATCTGCACTATCCAAAGTCCACCCCAGATCCCAAATGATATTGAGGATAATGCAACTGAAAAACTAACAGTAAAAATTTGTAATGCAAGAAAAACAAGAATTACAATATCTAAATATTCCCAGATGTTCTTACTCTCCGAATTGGAGATCATAGAGTTTTCTGTATATTCCATTTTCCTGATAAAAAAGTTCTTCATGAGTACCAATCTGCACTATATTCTGATTATGAATTACAACTATTCTGTCAGCATTTCTAACTGTAGAGAGTCTATGAGCTATTACAATTGAAGTACGGTTTTTCATAAGTTTGTCAAAAGCTTCCTGAACAAGGGTTTCAGATTCGGAATCAAGTGAAGAAGTTGCTTCATCGAGAATGAGAATTTGTGGATTCCGAAGTATTGAACGAGCAATAGCAATTCGTTGTTTTTGCCCACCTGAAAGTCTTGTCCCGCGTTCTCCAACAATGGTGTCAAAACCATTTTCAGTTTCCATTATAAATTCGTATGCATTAGCAAACTTTGCTGCATTTATTATTTCTTCTTCTGTAACGTTTTCAAGACCAAAGGTTATGTTGTTTCTTATTGTATCATTAAATAATATAGTTTCCTGCGGAACTAAACCAATGAGCTTTCTTAATGACTCAAATTTTATATTCTTAATATTAATACCATCTATAAGAATTTCCCCTTCAGTAACATCATAAAATCTTGCTATTAAATCGGCGATTGTAGTTTTACCAACCCCTGAATGTCCTACTATTGCAAGCAATTCCGATTTATGGATAGTTAAATTGATGTCATTTAAAATGTATTTATTATTGTCATAACTGAAACTTACATTTTTTAATTCAATTTTATCGTTGAACTTATCAATGAATACAGCATGAGGTGATTCTTTCACTTCGATTGGGTAATCGAGTACTTCAAAAATCCTTTCTCCAGCAGCAGCTGATTCTTGAATTCTATTAGAAACACTTGAGAGATTTTTAAGTGGGACTATGAGTTGAAAAAGAATAAAGAGAAATCCAAGAAATTCTTCTGGTTTAAGATTATTATAAATTAATATTTCTCTTCCACCAATCCATATTATAATTATACCTGCGATTATAGTTAACATTTCAGTTACAGGTGAGGCAAATTCATAAGTTTTAGCACTTTTCATAATTAATTGATAGTGTGCATTGTTTTTCTCTTTAAACAAATTGTTACGATAATTTTCAATACCAAATGCTCTAATTATTTTAGCGCCGTAAATTGTTTCTGATATATGTGAAACAATTTCAGAAAGTTTTTGCTGGACACGACTGCTTCTCCTTCTTAATGAATTACCAAGACGAGTTACTACAAAAACTGTTACAGGGAATACAGCAATTGAAGTAAGAGTCATTTGCCAGCTAATTGAAAGTGATAAAATAAAAAATACTATTATGAGTAACGGATCCTTGATAAGATTGGAAAAAGCTGCAGAAATCCCAGATTGCACTGCATTTATATCGTTTGTTAGTCTCGATATAAGACTTCCGGTTTTTTCTTTAGTAAAATATCTTAATGATAATTGATTTATTTTTTTATAAAGGTCAAATCTTATATCTCTCAAAACACCCTTTTCAACATATTGCATATAAATTGACTGTAGTATACCTGTAATATTTTTTAAGAGAAAAGCAATAAAAATTAAAACACATATCTTAAGCAAGGCTGTTTCTTTGTCAGATGAAAAGATATAGCTTTCAACAAAATGTCTTATGGAATCATAAACTCCCGTAATATTTGTTGGAGAAGAAGGAGAGTTAGTGCTATCTAAAAATAAGGTTTTTAATAATGGAATAGTTAAATACACTGAAATTGCACTAAATAACGAAAACAAAATAGACATTATTATTGAAGCAAAAATGTATTTCTTATATTTCCCAATATATCTAACTAATCTAAAATAAATTTTCATAATTATTTTTTAGATGTGTTTTGCATTTCCCATATTTTCATATAAGTAAGCATATTTGTAATTACATCAAAAAAAGTAACCATTAGTCCATAAACTCCGTCTAAAAAACCACGTTGAATAAAAAACTGTCTTATAAATGATGAAATCGGTCTAAAAAAGAGATCAGTAAATTTTACTTTTTTGCGATTATTTTTTTCATAAGCCTGTAATGTTGAATATATGTTTACTCTATTCATATAATCTTCAATTGAATTAACGGTGTAATGTTCTATTGCATTTTTCAGATATCCAATAGTTCCATTAACTTCGTAACCTTCGTGAACAAGTCGGTCGGTAACCGTTGTCTCAGATTTCTTAAATAATCGTAATTGATATCCCGGATACCAGCCACAGTGTTTAATCCATTTCCCAAGAAAATAACTTTTTCTTGGAATTTTATATCCTGCTATTTCTTTACTATTTTGAATAGCATCTAATATTTCTGATTTTAGTTCTTCCGTGCATTTTTCATCAGCATCAAGAGAAAAAACCCATTGATGTGAAACCTTACTAAGGGCAAATTTACGTTGTTCAGCATATCCTTCCCATTTATTCTGAAAAACTTTATCTGTGTATCTTCTTGCAATTTCTATTGTTTTGTCTGTACTGAAAGCATCGACAACAATTATTTCATCTGCCCACTTGACTGATTCAAGACAGTTATAGATATTTTTTTCTTCGTTTTTACAGATGATTGTTATTGAGAGAGGAATTTCCATTATGTTTCTTCTATAAATTTAATATACTTAATACGTTGTTTGTTGTAATTATATCTGTCGTATGTTTGATATGCAGTCAATGCTTTATGTTTTATTTCTTCATAATTTTCTAACAAGTTATTTAAAAAGTTTGAAAATTCAAACTCATTATAAAATATTGAAATATCCCTAAAGTCAGAGATATCTTGAAACGAACTATATAACAATAATGGTTTTTGAAAAATATATGCAAGATCAAATGCACCTGAAATCTGATATTTTGAGTACATTGTAAAATTTGGAACATTATTATCAATAAGAGGTGTAATTATGTTACATTGTTTAAGCCTTGAAAAGAAAATATCATCAGGTATGTAAGAATCATATAAAATAAATCTATCTTTAAAGTTACTTGATTTTATAGCTTCAATTATTGGATACCCCTCCTTGATTTTAACATTTCCAAGAAGTTCAAACTTTATTCGTTTATCAAGAAATTCATTGTGTTGTTTAATAAAGTTAATTAAAAAGTGATAGTTTCTTCTAAAAGGAGAAATTTCTCCAGGTATACATATAATAAAATTTTCATTATCACAAATATTGCTCTTTTGGGATAAAAACTTATCAGAAAAAAGTCGATAGTAAGAACATAGTTGAGTGTGCTTTGGTTTTATCAGCTGACAATTTTCAAGTATATAATCAGCAAGTACAAAATACTTCTTTATGAAAAGAGAAATCAGCTTTTGGTTAAAGCTTCCTTTTAATTTATTTGCAAGGTGGAGGTTTCCTACTATATTAATTTTTTTGAGATTAGAAAAAATACAGAAATTGCGTACAAACTTGCCATGTGCAGAATTTATTATTAAAGTTTCTATCTGGTTTTTAATTATATAATTAATTAAGGCTTTTGAAAAATGACGTTGTTCCTTTCCTGTAAAAGCTGGATAGCGATTAATTTTTATATCAAATCCGAAAATATTATTAAAAGGTAGGTTTTTATTAATCCAAAGATGAGTTTGATATCCGCTATCAAGTAAATAAGAGATTTGTGAATGAATTATAAAATCATGTGAAGTATAAAATTCTGCAATAATAGCTTTTTTTGATTTCATTATAATAAATTAGAAACAGTAGAAAAAACTTCCTCTACAGAAATATCGTTTATATTGTTTGTTGGTGATTGTATATATTTACATTTTTCAAATGGAGGTGCCCATTCGTAACCTTTAGTTGGTCCAAAAAGTGATAATACTTTTGCACCAGAGAAACCTGCAAGGTGCATTACACCTGTATCGTTTGTTATATAAAGATCCAACATTGAAAGCAAAGCCCCAAGAAATTTTATTTCAACATTTTTAACAATGTGAAAATGCACAGATTGAGAAGCTAATTTTTTTGATAATTCTTCTACAATTATTTCATCAATCTGACCAGCAGTAAGTAAAATTCTAACTTTATATTCTCTGTATAGTTTTAAAGCAAGTTCTGCAAACTTGTCGATATTCCAGCGATTATCAACTTTACCTGCTCCTGCATGAAAACCTACAATAGGATTATTAAAATTAGAAAAAATAGAAACTAAAAAATCCCTTGCTTTTTTTAAAGTATCATTTGAATAATGAAGTTTTAAACCTTTTATTTCTTCAGGTGTTAATTCACATCCAATTTGTTTTACTACATCAAGTATTCTATTTATCTGGTGAACTCTTTCAGAGTCCCAATTAAACGGTCTTTTATTTGTAAGTAGAAATGCAAATTTATTTTTTTGTTTATCAATTGCCTTTACTCCAACTCGCTCTTTTGCGCCTGAAAGTAATGCTAATATATGAGATGTTCTTGAGAATGACATAGTAGAAGGAACAATTGCTATATCCGGTTTAAAATTCCTGAGTGACTTTAGAAAAGATAAAGTTAAAGAGATATTATCTCTTTTCATTTCTATAACATAATCAATCTGAGAAATAAGATATTGATAAGGAATTGGATAATTTGTTTTCCCAGTAATTAGTGTAATTTTTGAATCCGGGTAAAATTTTTTGATAGCTATATAAGCTGGTAATGAACAAAGTAAATCACCCAGTTGGTTATTTTTTTGTCTTATAATGATAATTCTCAAAAATAAATCCTGTCCCAAATTTTTAGAGTTAAAATTTAAGAAATGTTTACTTAACTTAATACTAAAAAAGAAGTACGGATATGGCTTTTAATTTTAATAAACTTACTCTTAAAGCACAGGAAGCGATTCAATCAGCTCAGGAAATTGCAGCTAATAACTCGAATCAAGTGATTGAACCTGAACATCTTCTGGCTGGCTTGTTACAGGATAAAGAAGGTTTAGTAAGAAATATTCTGTTAAAATTAGGTGCTAATGTTGGATATATTGAATCAAAGTTGTATGAAATAATAAATAGATTACCAAAAGTAAGCGGAGCTATTACAGGTAATCAATCTATTTCAAGAGAGCTTTCAGAAGTGCTTGAAAATGCTTTTAAAGAAGCAAATGTTATGAAAGATGAGTATGTCTCAGTTGAACATTTTTTAATTGCCCTGACCGAAGTAAAAAAATCTGAGCTTGGTTCTGTACTTTTATCTCAGGATGTTACAAAAGAAAATATTTTAAAAGTTTTGAAAGATGTTCGTGGTTCCGGTAGAATTACAGGCCAAACACCGGAAGATACTTTTAATGCACTTGAAAAGTATGGACGTAATCTTAATCAAATGGCTCTAAGGGGTAAGCTTGATCCTGTCATAGGAAGAGAAGAAGAAATAAGAAGGGTATTACAAGTATTATCACGCAGGACAAAAAATAATCCTGTATTAATTGGTGAACCTGGAGTAGGTAAAACAGCTATTGCAGAAGGAATTGCAATTAGAATTGTAAATGGTGATGTACCAGAAAATCTCAAAGATAAACAAATTGTTGCTCTTGATATGGGAGCATTAATTGCAGGTGCCCAGTATAGAGGACAATTTGAAGAAAGATTGAAAGCAGTTTTAAAAGAAGTTCAGGAATCAGATGGAAAAGTAGTGCTATTTATTGATGAATTACATACTGTTGTTGGTGCTGGTGCTACAAGCGGTTCTATGGATGCTTCAAATCTATTGAAACCAGCTCTTGCAAGGGGTGAACTGAGATGTATTGGAGCAACAACTATTGATGAATATAGAAAATATATTGAAAAAGATCCTGCTTTGGAACGTAGATTTCAACCTGTATTTATTGCCGAACCTACAGTTGAGGATACTATTTCAATTCTGCGTGGTTTGAAAGAAAAATACGAAGTCCATCATGGTGTAAGAATTACTGATTCAGCAATTGTTGCGGCTGCTCAGTTATCAGATAGGTATATCTCAGATAGATTTCTACCTGATAAAGCAATAGATCTTATTGATGAAGCAGCTTCAAAACTTAGAATTGAAATTGATTCAATGCCTGAGGAACTTGATAAAATTGAACGACGTATTAAACAACTTGAGATTGAGCGTGAAGCCCTGAAATGGGAGCTGAAGTACAAGTAATTTAGATTCTTTTAGTTTAATATAAAGCTTCATTTATATTTTGTGCTAAGGAGTAGCAAAGTTATTATATGTTTATCAAAAACATATCTTAATAATAACATTTCTTACATAGAATTCAATCTACAATCTATAAATTCATTCATTTCCCAATAAAGTTTTTCTATTACTAAACCGAGATTAGAATTTTATTGTTACTAACTTTGTTATTCTTAAAATAAGTTAGAAATATATGAAATTGGAACTTCTTGAAAAAATCAAAGCGGCTCATACAATCCCTGATGTCCCTGAAAATAGAATAAAATCTGAATTCTCAAATATTGGGGAGTTATTAGAATTTCAAACAAAAAGAACTCCATCTGAGAAATTTCTTTCTTTTTATGTAAAAGGGGAAGAATTTAAAAGTTTTACATATGAAGAATTTTGGAAATCTGTAAAAAAATATTCAGCTTATTTACAGTCAATTGGTATTGGTAAGGAAGATAGAGTTGTTTCATTTTCACGAAATCATTATAGTACAGTGCTACTATATTTTGCTGCTTGGACAATTGGAGCTACAGTTGTTCCAATTAATGTTGAGGAAGATCTAACTCGTATTGCATATATAATAGAAAATTCGAATGCTCGTGTTCTCTTTACAATAACAGATTATCTTGATAAAATATATTCTCTTAATGGTAAAATTAACATTAAAATAATTGTTTTTAGTGAATATTTATTTTCAGAATTACCAGAAAGTGTTCCACATAATAATTTTGTTATACAAGATACTGAAGCATTGATAGTTTATACATCTGGCACAACAGGTAATCCAAAAGGAGTTGTTTTAACTCAGGGAAATTTATTAGTGGACTCAAAAGCAATTGCAAAGTGGCATAAAATATTTCAGGGTGATGCAATGATGTGTGTTTTACCTTTACATCACGTCAATGGGACTGTAGTTACATTGCTTACACCTCTTTATGCAAATGGCAGAATAGTCCTTAATGATGGATTTCATTTGCATAGTTTTTTCCAAACAATTGAAAGAGAATCTGTTAAAATAGTCTCTGTTGTTCCGACTCTCTTACAATACCTATTGCATAGTGATGTAAATATTAAAGATTATAATTTAAGTAGTTTTTCTCATTTTATATGCGGTGCAGGTCCTCTAACCTGTGAACTGGCATCAAATTTTGAGAATAAATTTGGATTTAGGATTGTCCACGGTTATGGGCTTTCTGAAACAACTTGTTATTCTTGTTTTATCCCTATAGACCTAAATATGGAAGAGCATAAAAAATGGCAAAATGAATTTGGATTCCCGTCCATTGGTATTCCACTTGAATGTAATGAAATGGATATCCATAATGCAAATGGTGAATCTTTAAATGAAGGTGAAAGAGGTGAAATTGTTATTCGAGGATATAATGTTATGAAATATTATTTCAATAATGTTATTGCCAATGAGAATGCTTTTACTTATGGATGGTTTAGAAGTGGTGATGAAGGTTTTTACAAAAAGGATAGTAAGGGTAATAAATATTTTTTTATTACTGGAAGAATAAAGGAACTAATTATAAGGGGTGGTGTTAATATTTCTCCACTTGAAATTGATGAGGTCTTGATGTCAATTGAAGAAGTTAAGAGTGGTATTGCTGTTGGCTTTGAAAATGTGTGGTATGGTGAAGAAGTTGGAGCAGCAGTAATTATAAAAGATAATTTTAAAAATGTAAATTTAGAGAAGATAAAACAAAATATTATAGAAAAATGTCGACAAAAGCTCCCATTTTATAAAACCCCAAAAGTTGTTTTCATTGTTGAACAATTACCTGTAACTTCAACAGGGAAATTCCAGCGTACAAAATTAACTCATTTATTTGTTGATTATAAAAATAAACAGTTTACAAAATAATTAATAAAATATGCAAGATTCAATTATTCAGCAAGAAAAAAAGACAAAACAAGCTTTTTCAGTAATATCAAATGATAAATTGTTAAAAGCTTATAAACTAATGCTTACTGCTAGAATGATAGATGATAGGATCGAGAAACTTATAAAGCAAGGTAAAGCTTCATTTTTGATATCAGGCTCTGGTCATGAAGCTGTACAGGTTGCTGTTGGTATGACTATGCAACCGGGGAAAGATTGGTTTTTTACATATTATCGTGATGATGCATTTGGTTTGACAGTTGGATTAACTGTAGAAGATATTTTCAGGCATACCTTTGGTAAAGCGACTGATAAATTTACGGGGGGACGTCAGATGGCAACACACCTTGGGAGTAAAGATTTGCATATGCCAACAGCATCTTCACCAACTGGTTCACAATATCTGCAGGCTGTAGGTGCAGCAATGAGTTGCGTATTTAGAAATACAGATGAAGTTGTATATGTTTCTGGCGGTGAGGGTTCAACTTCAGAAGGGGAGTTCTTTGAAGCTGTTAATTGGGCGTCTCGAGAAAAGTTACCTGTTATTTTCCTTATTCAAAATAATAATTATGCAATTTCTGTTCCTGTGGAGCAACAAATTGCAGGCGGTTCTATCTACAAAGCTATATCTGGTTTTGAAGGTTTAAATAAATATCATATTGATGGTACTGATTTCCTTTTAAGTTACAGTATAGCAATTGAGGCTGTTGAACTTGCAAGAAAAGGTAAGGGCCCAGCATTGATCTATGCTGATGTTGTAAGGTTACGTTCGCATTCTGCTTCTGATATACAGGAAAAATATAGATCAAAAGATTCCCTTAATGAGGATCTTAAACGTGACCCGCTTGTTAAAATGGAATCTATCTTGATTGAAAACAAGATCCTTACAGAACAAAATATACAGAGTATAAAAGAAGAGATATTTCAATTAGTACTTGAAGCATCTGATAGAGTTTATGTAGAGCCTGATCCTTCTGCTGATACAGTAGAATTGTATATGTATTGTCCACCAGAAGAACAAAACAAAATAGAATATGAAAAACTTAGTTATACAGGTGATCCAGTTGTTATGGTTGATGCAATAAATCACGCATTACATGAAGAGATGGAGAAAAACCCTAAGATGATTATTTATGGTGAAGATATTGCAGATGGTAAAGGTGGTGTCTTTACAGCAACTAAGGGACTTTCAACAAAATTTGGTGAAAAGAGAGTTTTTAATTCTCCTCTTGCAGAAGCCTCAATAGTTGGAACTGCAATTGGGTTGGCACTTACTGGTTTTAAACCTGTTGTTGAAATACAATTTGCTGATTACATTTTTCCTGCAATGTTGCAAATCAGAGATGAACTTGCTATGTATAGATATAGATCTAATAATAATTTTTCCTGTCCCGTTGTTATTCGTGCTGCCTGTGGAGGTTATATAGGTGGTGGACATTATCACTCACAAAATATTGAAGCACTTTTCGCAAAATGTCATGGCATCTATATTGCTTATCCTTCAAATGCTGCTGATGCAAAAGGGTTACTAAAAACAGCCTGTCAATTAAATGATCCTGTTCTTTTTCTTGAACATAAATTCCTTTACAGGCAAGGTTATGCAAAGTCTCCCGAACCTGATAAAGATTATTATCTTCCCTTTGGAAAAGGTATTATAAAAAGACAGGGTGAAGATATTACTATTGTTGCTTATGGCGCAATGGTTGAAAAGGCTTTAAGGGCTGCACGTGAAATGGAAAAGCAAAAAGTAAGTATTGAAGTTATTGATATACGTACAATTGTTCCTCTTGATACTGAGCTTATTTTAACTTCAGTTAAGAAGACTGGTAAGGTTATAGTGCTTTATGAAGATTCAAAATTTATGGGCTTTGGCGCTGAAATTGCAGCAATTATTGCAGAAGAAGCTTTTGAATATCTTGATGCACCAGTGAAAAGAGTTGCAGGATTAAATGTCCATATTCCATATCATCCTAATCTTGAAAAAGCAGCATTACCTCAGGATAATTGGGTTATAAATGCCTGTAAAGAACTTGCTGCATATTAACAGTAATTCTGTTCTTTACACAAAAGCTCCCTGAACTTTTTGATTTGTTCTGAGTTACCTAAAACGATTATCTGAGCTTTTATGTTAATAGGTGTTTCAGGCGCAGGATTTATAATGTATTTTCCTCCTTCAAGTTTCAATCCTATAATATTAGCACCAGTTTTATTTCTTACATCGAGATCTTTAATAGTTTTATTTTGATATTCCTCTGATATATCCGCAAGAGGTATTTCCTCAAAAGTAATATTTATATCAGATCCTTGTCCTGTAAGATGGGCTATAAATTCAATAATATCAGGTTTAGAAACAAGAGCAGCCATATGTGCGCCACCAATTTTTTCTGGCATAATTACATTATTTGCACCAGCTTTTTTAAGTTTACTTTCAGAGGATTCCACAGAGGCTCGACTTATAATAGTAATATTTGGATTTAGTTCCCGTGCAGTAAGTACTACATATACATTATCAGGGTCTTCAGGAAGAGTAGTAATAAGAGCCTTTGCTTTTTTTATACCTGCTTCAATTAAAACTGATTCTTCAGTCGAATCTCCTTCTATAAAAAGATATTTACCTTCATCTCTTATTTCATCAATTATTTCAGGACTCTTTTCTACAATAACAAATGGAATCTTATCATCATATAATTCAAGGCAAACTTGTTTGCCATTTCTTCCATAACCACAAACAATGACGTGGTCTTGAAGTTCTGCAATTGATTTTGTCATACTATAATATTTAAAAAAGTTCCGGAATTCTCCTTCAATAATAAGGTGTGCAATTTTTGTTGCACCATAAAAAAATAAACCTATGTTTGTTATAATTAAAACAATCGTAAATATCCTTCCCCCTTGTGAAAGTTCTCTTACTTCATGGAAACCAACCGTAGTTATTGTAATTACTGTCATATAAAGGGCATCAAGAAATGAATACTTTTCAATGAGGATGTATCCTGCTGTACCAAGCAATATTGATGAAAGAATTAATGAAATGATAAAGAATATTTCACTAAAATACTTAATTCCAAATTTGATGTTTGCAAATACTTTCACAAATGTGAGTTGTAATTATATTGAGTTCAAAAGTTAATATGTTTAAATTAATATATTGTATTTTGTGTTTCAATATTAAAATAAAAATTAAAATAAAATATCTTTATTATGAAAACTTTTGACGTAACTGTTATAGGTAGTGGTCCAGGAGGATACACTGCTGCAATTAGGGCATCTCAGCTTGGCTTTTCAACTGCCATTATTGAAAGAGATAAGTTGGGTGGTATTTGCTTGAACTGGGGTTGTATTCCTACAAAAGCATTACTCAAAGACGCTGAACTTTATAATACTATTAAGAAAATTAAAGAACACGGTATAAGTGTAGATAAAGCAAGTTTTGAACTTAGTAAGATTATTGATAGATCTCGTAAAGTTGCCCTTGCTTCGGAAAGGGGAGTGCAATATCTAATGAAGAAAAATAACATCACGGTTATTAATGGAAGTGGTTTTATAGATAAAAATAAAACAATTTTGGTAAAAGATAAATCAGGAAATGAAGTAGAAAAAATCTCTTCTAAGCATATTATAATTGCTACTGGCGCAAGACCAAGAACACTTGGCAACCTTCAATTTGATGAAAAAATTGTACTTTCTTCAACCGGTGCTATGCTTAAAAAGGAACTCCCTCAAAAAATTACTATTGTTGGAAGCGGAGCAATTGGAATGGAATTTGCTTATTTCTTCAATGCATTCGGATCTGATGTAACTATTATCGAAATGCTACCTCAGGTTTTACCTGTTGAAGATAATGAAATTGCTGATGTTGTTGCAAAAGAATTTAAAAAGAACGGAATTAAAATTTATACAGATACAAAAACAGATTCAGTAGAAATTAAAAACGGTAAAGCATATACTACTGTCAGCGGGAAAACAAATGATACTTTTGAATCTGATGCTGTTTTAATTGCTATTGGTGTTATGGCTAATAAGGAAAATCTTGGACTTGAAGAACTTGGTGTTGAGATGTATAAAAATGGAATTAAAGTTGATAAAAATTATAGGACTAATATTGAAGGGATTTATGCTATTGGAGATGTTGCATTAATCGAACCTTCTGGAAAACCTTGGCTTGCTCATGTTGCTTCAGCTGAAGGAATTAATTGTGTAGAAAAAATTAAAGGTTTATCAGTCCCGGATATAGAATATGATAATATACCGGGGTGTACATATTGCCAGCCTCAGGTTGCTTCAGTTGGCTTAACAGAAAAAGAAGCAAGAGAAAAAGGTTATGAAATAAAAGTTGGTAAGTTTCCATTTTCAGCAAATGGAAAATCACGAGCAACAGGTGAGACTGTTGGTTTGGTAAAATTGATTTTTGATGCTAAATATGGCGAACTCCTTGGTGGTCATATTGTTGGAAATGAAGCAACTGAACTAATAAGTGAGCTTGTTACATTGAAAACACTTGAGGGTACAGGTGAATCACTCATTAAAATTATTCATGCACATCCTTCATTGAGCGAAGCTATTCTTGAAGCAGCTGGTGTTGCATTTGGTGAAGCTATAAATATTTAAATAAAGTAAAATTTTTTTGCATTAGAATGTTTGAGCGGTAAGCAGTAAAAAATAAATTTATATTTCCTCTAATAATGTAAAAAGAGGATACAGTAATTATAAAATTATCTAATAAATTTTTGTCTATTGAAAAAGTAATTTGCAATCTATAATTTTAAGAGAATTTCGCAATAAAGTAATTGCAACATCTTTGTAATTACTCCATTGCGAATTCAAAAAAATTAAATTAAATAAAATAAATTAAAGGAGAATTCACAATGGAAGACAACAAAATTGCAAAAGGATTATTTATTGGTTTCTTAAGCGGAACAATTGTAGGTGGGATATTTGCCCTGTTATTTGCTCCAAAATCCGGGAAGGAACTACGTCGTGATATTAAACTGAGAAAAGATGAATTTATTGATGATGCTTCTGAGTATATGCAAATTGCAAAAGAAAAAGCCTCAAATCTAATTAATGAAGGTAAACGTAAATCAGAAGAACTAATTAAACAGGCTAAAGAAAGGGCAAGTTCATTAATTCAGGATGCTAATGAATTACTGAGTTCTGCCCGTGAAAAAGTAAGCGGAAAGATAAGTGAAACAAAAGAAAATTTGACTGATGAGGCTCAACGTATAAAAGAAGCATTTAAGGCTGGGATTGATGCTTACAACGAAGAAAAAAATAATATTTAAAATTTAAATAAAATAAAACCGTGAGTACGGAAAGCCAAATTTTATTCAATATTTCAATAATTATTCAGATAATTTTATTTATTGCCTTCATTATTCTTGTTTTTGTGTTGACTGGAGCTGTAAAGAAATTAATGCTAAAAGTGGATTCACTAAATGATGAATTTACAAATTTTAAAGTTAAAGTTGACCCTCTTATTGAAGATTCTAAGCAGCTTGTTAGAAGGCTAAACACAATAAGCGAAAAAATTGAAGGTAATATAGATTCTGTCCGTGAAACAGTTGACAAAATGAGAGGTGTAATTGATGAAGTAATAGACTTTAAAAAGCGAATACAGGAAAAAATTGAGCCACCTTTAAAAGATACAATCACTTTTTATACTTCTGTTGTTAAAGGTATAAAAGTGTTTTTTGAGAAACTTCGTGAGGGGAAAAAAAGTAAAAAAGAAGAAATTCCTATACTACCTGATACTTCTTCAGGATTAAATGAGAAATTTCAAAGTGACTTTGATGATATAAATAAAGAACTCAATGAAGTGAGAAAAAAACTTGAAGAAATGAAGAAAGTCTAAAAATCACAAACCTCGTTTTCTATTTTTATATCAAGGGGTAAGACTTTTATGAGTCTTACCCCTTAATGTTTTGTGATAAATATAATAATCAAATCTTTTTTAGACACAGCTGTCCAAAATAAAAATGGAACTGAAATAAAACATTAAAAAGCTGTTCAAATTGAACAGTTTTTTCTCTATTTTGTTCTTATTCTTAAATCAATCCCCCTTCATCATTTTTTTTCTCTGTCCTTTCTTTCCCTAATTCAACGTTTTGGACAGCTGTGTTTTTTTGAACCTTTTTTTAAATTAAATGGAATTGAAAAAATCTCTGCTGTTGATTATTTTTTAAAAAATTTTTAAAATAAAACGGAATATAACTATGAAAAGGATTATTTATTTTACATTTATTTTGACAATTTTTTTATCACAGACCGCTCTTTCACAGTGGGTTAATGGAAACGGTCTTTATTATGCAAGTAATTTGAGAAGTTTAGCTTCAAGCCAACCTTATGTTTATGTCGGAACATTTTCAAATGGTATTTATCGTTCTACCGATAATGGTTCACACTGGAATTACGCTGGATTAGGTACATCTTATGTATATTCGGTAGCGGCAGATAATAATTTTGTCTATGCTGGTACTTATGGAAGTGGAATTTATACTTCAACAAATTATGGAGCAAACTGGACTCAAACGTTACCCGGCAGATACGTAAGGGTTATTGTTATTGGTAGTAGTGTTATATATGCAGGTACAGATAGTTATGGAGTTTATCAAAGTACCAATAACGGACAAAACTGGGTTCAAACTTCTCTTAACAATAAAAATGTGTGGTCTTTAGCAGTTAATGGTCAGACAATATTTGCAGGTACAACTGATTCTGGTGTATATCGTTCTACAAATGGAGGATTAAACTGGACACAAACTCCATTGAACACTTCTGCTGTTATTAGTCTTGGTGTTAATGGTTCAACTGTGTTTGCAGGAACTTACTCTGGGTTCTATCGCTCTGATGATAACGGAGCTTCTTGGTATCTTATTAACCAATTCGGAAGCCAGTATATTTGGTCTATAGCAATTTCAAGTCCTAACATTTTTATTGGCACCAGTACACAGGGAATTTATCGCTCAACAAATAACGGTGTAAACTGGATTCAAACGGACTATAATTTAGGTTGGATCCGTGGATTATCGCTTCAACCAACCAAATATTTTGCAATATCTGATTATGGAGTTTTATATTCTACTAATGCCGGTTTAAACTGGGGTGTATCTAATTTTTGTAACACTGATTTTCGTGCTATAAGTGGTGTAGG
>Ga0123519_10001413_pt1 | contig 41032 bp, 33 predicted proteins | sample YelNatPaOPRAMG02_FD_87396 | JGI IMG/M metagenome (GOLD analysis project Ga0123519, IMG submission 87396) | Hot spring microbial communities from Yellowstone National Park - Yellowstone National Park OP-RAMG-02 (version 2) | ecosystem: Environmental > Aquatic > Thermal springs > Hot (42-90C) ...
AACGGCGGATGGGACTACTGCGATGGGGTAGCTATCCACCCCTACGCCCAGGCTCCGAACCCCATCCAGCAGCGCCTCGACCTGTGCTTGCGTAATGTGAACAACTTCATCGCCGGCTATGAGAAACCCAAGCCGGTATGGATTACCGAAGCAGGATGGAAAACCGGCAGTTCGACCACCGAAGAGATGCAGGCCGTAAGCGTCTTCCAGACCTATGTTATCTGCATGGCGAATAAGATCCAGAACTTCGACTACTTCTGCATGGATAATTACGACAACTGGGGCCTGATACGGGATGTGAACACGATCCCCTACCCCTGCAACCCGAAGTCGTCATATACGGCTTTGAAGCTCCTCACCCAGGCTCTGGGATCACCGGGACCCGCGGCAGCTTTCGACGGCTACCTGCAAATGCCCGCGAACGTGGCCTGCTATGTCTTCCGCAAGCCGGGGACATCTCGCGTCCTCATTCTCTGGAATAACGACGGCTTGACGCGAACAATACAACTCCCGCAGACCAGCGGTCTTACCGCGATCGACATCCTCAACAGGCCGGTCACGATCACCAATGGAGCACTCACTCTCGGGGCAGATCCAATTATCGTGACAGGCGCCGACGCGACATTGATCGGCACAGTAAGCACGAGCTATAACCCGCATATCATCGCCAAGGGCACGAATATAATCTTCAACGGCACGCTCGACTGTACACCGCCAAGCAACCCCGGTAACTGGTCGGTAGGTCGCTTCAACACCCCGGGCAACACCGGCACATGCGCTTCCTCGACCGCGGGACGAAACGGCTCGACATGCGTCTCCGTCACCGGATCGACCGGTCAGGGAGCATGGTCGAGCGCGGTGGTCCCGGTCGAACCGGGTAAAAGTTACAGAATAAGCGGATGGGTCAAAACAAATAAAGCGACCGGCACTAATTGCATCTCGATAGCCTGGTACGCCGGAAACATGTTCACATGGCGAGGTGAAAGCCGCACCCAATCGCTCACGGGAACAAACGACTGGACTTACGTCACCGCATCCGGCACCGCCGGCCCCGACACCGCATTCATCCATGTTTTCCTTGAAAGCGACAACAACACCGGCACAACCTGGTTTGATGACGTATCGGTAGTTGAGGAATAACGATCACGTTAAGCCGTATAAGTGTTCATATTAGCATCAACGACTAGCAAAGCGCTTTGGAGCCCGGCGCTTTATCTGGCTTACAATCTATAGCCAGACCAACATTACCATTACATATCTATAAGTAAGATAACCGATAGCGCGGTCTGCGAAGGTAGCTGCTATCAATCAATCCGTGCTTCGACTCTCGCAGCCCCAGGCTACTGTCGTCCAGGGGATACGGCCACCATAGCTGGATCAATATTGATAGCCAGGACAGGCCTACTCAGCACTATCGGCTATCTCTATGGTACCTGTGCCAGAAAAGACCTTCCATGAAAGCCTATCCAACATTCAAATCTTAAAATTAAGAATTATTCCGTTCCCTTTTGCTTAACTATCAAAGCCAAGAGTCTCCCGCTACAGCTCCCCCTGATGCCTTAGATTATCTCGAACCTCCTGCGCCTCCGCGCTTTGAGGAGCGATCTCAAGGACCCTGTCCCATACCTCTTTTGCCTTTTCGAACTCCGCTTTCTCACTATACATATAACCGAGGGACAAAAGCGCCGTAAGGTCATTCGGATCTATCGACAGGGCTTTGTTATACTCCACCAAAGCTTCGTCATCGCGCTCGAGCTCATCGTAGGCTACGGCAAGGTTGCTGTGATATGATGCATTACCTGGGTCCAGGGAAACCGCTATTTCAAATTCGCTGATTGCGGCCTCTATGTCATCATTATCAAAAAGCTCCCGGCCTTTCGCGTTATGCTCCTCGGCGGCCGAGTTAGATGTGAGCGATGATGTCACGGCAGGAGCAGGCGCCGCAGCCGGCGCCGGGGTAACTACGGGCTGTGCCTCCGGTTCATCTTGTGATGTCCGCCGAGTTTCTTTCAACTGCTGCAATCTTCGCATTGACGCCTGCGTCGATCTCGGGTTTATCTGATCGGACCCGATCCGTCGACCACAGCTTGCGCAATACTTCCATTCCGGCTGAATCCGCGTGCCGCACTCCATACACTGCGGATGCAGGTAAGTGCCGCAATCCGGGCAGAAAATCATCCAGAACCGCACCCGCTTTCCGCAGGTCGGGCACTGGGGCGGAAACTCCAGCATCGCTACACCGCAATTGCAGCAATATGCGGAACCGAACGGAGTCGCACCGCCACAGCCCGCGCATATCGCCGATATCTGAGCCCCACACTGCTGGCAGAAAGCGACGCCCTGCTCGATCTTTGCTCCACATTTCGAACAGGTTCCCGCGCCGAACTGGCTCGATATCCCCGCCACCCGTGGTGACTGTGCTGCCTCTGCATCCGATTCCGGCGGTTTCAATGTGCCCGCGAGATAATCCGCCGCAGCTTTGAACTTATCCGATTCATAGGATGGAAAATAGACCCTCACGCTGTCCTGCTCGGTGACCGGTTCGGTAAGATTCAATTCGATATAGCCACCCACTCCGGACGAAATCGCCGCGGCGCCGGTCACCTTGGCAAGTGGATAACCGAAGATATCGCAGACCGTATTCAGCCCGGCTCCACGATCGCGAATGATAATCGCGCGCCTGTCGGTAACTACGAACGCCTCGCCGAAGCTCCCCGGCAGCGATATGATAGTCGCCTCCCCCGGCAGCATCTGCTTACCAAGATCGTTCTGTAAGCCCATCGGGAGTTCGTGTTTGAGATCTGCTAATGAAGCCAAATTAGTCACCTCGGTGTATATGTCTGCCAGCCATAAAATATTCTGGTTGGAAGTTATGAGGTACAGTTCTCGGTATGGTGGAGAAATCCTGCAATTTCATACCCTATCCTTTCGATCCTCATCGATAACTTGCACTATTCTTTCAGTAGTCAATCCGGGAACCCTGGCTTCCTCCACTGCGTAACAACAACCTGCTCCCCTGCTTTTACACTTTCGATACTGCTTAAAGTCCAGCCTTCGATTTAGCAATTGCAGTTCTCACCTACATGTACCTCCTGACCACTCCTCGTGACTATTACAGTCATTTCACCTCATTATATCAAGCATAGCATAAACTATACCCCCACAAACAAACCAAGCCGGCAGCGCAGCGCGCCACCGGCTTGTAAATTGATTGGCTATCAGCCGAAAGCTGACAGCTGATAGCTAAAAAGCTAATTCTTCGCCGCAGCCTCTTCGGCTTGCTCGGCTTCGAACTGAGGCGGGCAGAGCGGGAGTTCGAAGATGAACTGCGAGCCCTTTCCGACTTCGCTCTCGACCCATATCTTGCCGCCGTGAGCCTCCACGAAGTGCTTGACCAGGTAAAGACCGATACCCGTTCCACCTACCTTGCGGGTGTCGCGATTATCGACGCGGTGGAAGCGATCGAACACCTTGCCCAGGTGCTCCTGAGGAATACCCATACCCTCGTCCTCGATCGACATGCGAATCTTCCCGTCGAGCTTGCGTCCGCGCACCATAACTGTGCCGCCGTTCGGGGAATATTTAATCGCGTTGTTGGTGAGGTTCGTGAGTATCTGGACGAACTTATCTTCGTCGGCAACAATCGTCGGCATTTCATCGTCAAGGTCGGATTCGATCTTGTGCTTCTCCGTATACGATCTCTGGACCGTGACCACTCTGTCTACGGCGTCCTCGACCTTCACCGGGACCGGGTTCAGATCGAGAGCGCGTCCGGCTTCGATCCTCGATACGTTCAGAAGGTCGCTGATGAGTCGGGTCAGACGGTCGCATTCCTGGTCGATGATGGTATAAAACTCGTGGACGGTATCTTTATCGTAGAACCCCTCGGTATCCTGCAGAAGGGTGGAGATGAAGCCCTTGATCGATGTCAGAGGAGTCCTGAGCTCGTGAGACACCGTGGAAACGAACGCAGTCTTCATTCGCTCGATGCTTCTGATTTCGGTGATGTCGTTAAAGATCGCGACCACACCGATTCCACTTCCGTCCTCGCCCTTTACCAGAGCGGTCTGCACCTGATATATCCGCTCATCATCAGAATTATCGGGGGCGGGAAGCGAGACTTCTTCTTGAATCTCGGCGCTCTCATCGAGAGCCTTTTTGAGCACTCCCTGGATCGATTCGTCGGAGATAACGCTCGTGTAATCGCCCGAGAGCCTTTCGTTCTGGTCGATATTGAGCATGGTGCGCGCGGAGGAGTTCATCTGCATGATCCTGCCGGTGTTCGCCACCATGATTATGCCCGCGTAGACGCTCTCGATGACGTGCTCGAGTTCTTCCTTCTCCTGGATGACCTCGCGATACATCTGAGCGCTCGCAACGACCGATGCCAAGTTGTGAGCGTATCGGCTTAAGAGGTTGACGTCTTCCTGGATAAATACATTGCCGAAGCGCTTGTTGAAAACCCAGAGAACACCGATAACCCTGCGCTCGAGCACCTTGTTCGTGTCCTCGTCGCGCTTTTCCACTATGAGCGGAACGCACACGCCGTTGGCTATTTTAAGCAGGGCGACATTTTCGCGAATGGTGCGGGGGTCATTGACCGCATCGTAGAGGATGACGGGTTTCTGCTCGCGAAATACCGCGCCGGATATGCCTTGCGTGGCTGAGACACGTAACTGTCTCACTTCCTGGTCGGTAAGACCGAGGCCAGGTTTGGTGGCCTGCAATTCTCCCGAATCCTCATCGTAGAGCATGAAGACACACTTCTCAGCCTGCAGGATCGCACTGACCCTTACGACCATGCGCTTGAGCATCTCTTCGAGCTCGCCTAGTGATGTCGGGCCGGAAGATTGTGACTCGGATTCCTTGATCCGGTCTTCGAGGCGCTTATTGGCCTGTTCGAGAGCGGCAATGGCCATATTCTTTTCTTCGAGCTGCCGCTGCAGTTCTTCGACGGTTACTTGCGTGGACTTGGCGTCGGCGTCCAATTCGTATTACCTCGCTTAATAATGACAAAGAAAAAGGCGCAATCTCGATCGAAGACGGCGCCGGACCTAGTGAGATCAGAACTAGCCCATCCAGACTCGCTAACAGCCGGATTATAACACAGCCCCCGCCTCCGGGTCAAACCGGCAAAGGCCGCGGAGGACAGTCTGATCGCAAAGGGATTTAATCGCGAAAACACGAAAGGGCGAAAGCACGAAAAGGGAACAGGGAATAGGTAACAGAAGGGATAGTCCGTGAAGACGGACTTGGCGTAGTTATAGCCGCGATTTTATCGCAGGAGATACGGACTGACTCCCTAATCACTACTCAATCTAAAATTCTCCATTCTCTGCTTTCGAGATTAAATTCCCTTTGATTTGACTACCGCAATTCCGCGCAGGTTCCAAGCTTGTTTGCTGGTATCAGGTATTAATAGATGACGAGGTTCATTTGCCGCTATGCGTGAGGTTATGTTATAATCGAGCGGCGATATAATGAAAACAATTGGAGGATGGTCTACTTAATGGATACCAGTGATTTCAGAAATGGGCTCTCCATTATCGTGGATAACGACATCTTTACTATAGTCGAATTCCAGCATGTAAAGCCCGGGAAAGGTGGCGCTTTCGTAAGAAGCAAGCTCAAGAACGTCAGGACCGGAGGCACGATCGAAAAGACCTGGCGTGCCGGTGAGAAGATGGATCAGGCGATCCTCGACCGCTACCCGCTGCAGTTCAGCTACGAGCAGGACGGCGAATACTATTTCATGGACACCGAGTCTTATGAAATCAGTCCAGTTCCCAAGGAAAAGATCGGTGACGGCGTAAAATACCTTAAGGAAGGGCTCGAAGTGACGGCGCTCGCTCACAAAGAGGAAATCATCAATATCGAGCTGCCGTTTACCATCGAAGCCGAAATAGCCGATACCGAACCCGGAGAGAAGGGCAATACGGCTTCGGGTGGAAGCAAACCCGCGACCCTCGAGACCGGCGCCGTAATTCAGGTCCCATTCTTTATTAATATAGGCGACAAGGTAAAGGTAGACACCCGCACCGATGCTTATCTTGAAAGAGTGAAGGACTGAAGCAGATCAGGTTTTGCATATACCATAACGGTATGAACGGGAACTCTCGGCTGAGCAGTTCAGTAGAATAGGCATCGGCATGATGTCGACGCATGAGGCAAGGTCCGCATAAGGTGGCGGCCGGGCACGCGGCGATTCTGGCAGGAATATCCTACAAGAAGGGGTTGTTCCTTATGAGACTTAGCGCACGCAGGCGGAGCCAGTTCATCGGTTTTCTTGCAACTATCTCCGGGATTGGGATGAAGTATGGGATTCCACTCACGCTTCTCTCGATAGTGTATCTGCTGTTCGTGATTTTCGGCCCTCATCTGCGTAGTATGCCGAAGATGACCCCGCAGAACCTTGCTTACCTGGAGCACAGTGTGTCGGTTGCCAGGACGCTGCTGATTGCTTCATCGATTGCTGCTGTTCTTGGGCTTATCATTCGCTTCTTTTATGAAGAGGTGCTCGGGCAGGGTTTGGCGCTGCTGGGCGGGCTGTTCTTTTTCTTCACGCCGGCGATTTTGGGCGACCTTACGATGGGAGCATTCAAAACGAATCCCATCTACCAGTCGATAATAAACACTTTCGGTATGTTCGGTCTGATCTGTCTGCTGCCGGGGGTAGACCTTATAATGCGCGACGCAGCCATGCGCATCTGGAACGGCATCAATCTCCAGAAGATCATGGAGCGCGGCTGGGGCGATGAGCAGGAACGTGTAAAGAAGTTCCGCAAGCCGAAGATGTATGCGAAATGCTGGGATATGGCTTTCTGCCGCGATTTTGTTCGCAACGTATGCCCGGCGTGGAAAAAGAAAAAGCCTTGCTGGCGCCTTAAGAGCGGATGTTACTGCGATGAGGGGACCGTCATGCGCGCGCTTACCGTTGAAGGTAAAGATAACCCGCATCTGCGTGGAATCCTTCACAGCCTCGGGCTGGATAAAGCTCGCAGCGATGGACTGAGCGGCGCCCAGAAAAGAGCGCGCTGCCGCCGATGCAGCATTTACGCGGAGCACCAAAGGCAAAAATACCGGCTGAGCAGCCCGATGATGTTCCCTGCGGTGGGGCTCCTGTTTTTAGTATTCTATAACCAGATTTCGACATGGATCGGTGTTGTTCTCGAACGAGCAGATCACTTTATGAGCTTCCTGGCATATCAACCCGGAACGGTATATTCATTCGCACACGAAAAAAACATACTGACCATTCTCACGCTTGTCTGGCTTGGTATCATGATACTGAGCTACGCGCTGAGGGGCTTGGAATATCTAATATTTGAGATGCAGGTCTAACGATGGATGTTGGCAAAATAGAAGAACTGATTAAGGTGCTGGAAGGCTCGCGGACCGAAGAGATAGCGGTCCGTAAGGGTGATTTCACCATCCAGATAAAAAAGGGTCATAAGCCCGCTCCGGTTCAAACAGCGCATGTAAAACCAACGGGCAAAAGCAGCCCAAGGGCCGATGTTACGCCTGTGGAACCTGATGATGAGCTTATCCTTGCCCCTATGGTGGGGATATTTCACGTTGTTGATGGAATTGCGCGAGTTGGCGCAAATGTAAATAAGGGACAGGTCGTCGGGACTATCGAATCGATGAAACTCCTGAATGACGTTGTCTCGAATGTCTCTGGAACAATCAAGGAAGTATTGGTAGAAGAGGGCACACCCGTGGAATACGGGCAGCCCCTTTGCAGGATAGAACCAGATTAGGTGAGACTATGAAACTTAACAATCGTGGAAACTGGACACTGATAGGAATGTTGGTGGCAGTGGTGATTGTAGTTGGAGCCGCGGCATGGTATTTCGGCTCGGGCGGAACCGCTACTCCATCGACTGTGAAGCAGAACAGCAGTCTGCTCGATACCAAGAGCCAGAAGAACACAGTGTTCGGCAAGGCAATCGACACCGGCAAGGCTACCGACTGCTCCGAGAGACTCAGGCAGATAAGAATGGGCATCGAGCAGTATAAGGCGACAGGCGCGAACGAGCAGAACCCACCCACCCTGAAAGATATCGGTCTGGGTGTGAATCCGGACTATTTCCAATGCCCGGTCTCGAACAAGCCCTACACCTACGATCCGGCAACCGGCACGGTCCATTGCCCAACGCACACGAATTTCTAAGCTGGCAGCTATCAGGCTATTACAGGTAGTTTTTATCATAATAGGCAGTAAGTACTATCATTGCAGCAAGTAGTGTCATTCTCGCCTTCGCGGGAATGACAGGTTATACCACTGCAGATGAAAAGATGTGCGGGTTACAAAACCGCTTATGCTTGGTCCGGGATTGCAAATCCCGACCATCGGTAGTACTGGTAGCTGTGATAATGAATACTACCGATGATATCACTGATAGCTGACGGTTGAAAGCTGATAGTTAAAAAGACAGCTCCATTCATCATTCTGAATTTCCCCAAAGGGGGTATCCGTTGTTTAAGAAGGTCCTGATCGCGAATCGCGGCGAGATAGCGATAAGAATAATCCGAGCCTGCAAGGAGATGAAGATTGCGACCGTAGCGATCTACTCCGAGGCAGATAGAGATTCGCTGCATGTGCGGATGGCGGATGAGGCGGTATGCGTGGGCCCTGCGCCCAATAAAGAAAGCTACCTCAATATGCCTAACATCATCTCCGCCGCGATCATCACCGGCGCCGAGGCGATCCACCCCGGTTACGCCTATTTCTCCGAGCAGCCGAGTTTCGCGGAGGCCTGCGAGGCCTGCAATCTCAAGTTCATCGGCCCCAGGGCGAGCGCGATCGAGCTTATGGGCGACAAAGCCCGCGCGAAGGAAACCGCGGCGAAAGCGGGAGTCCCTGTGATCCCGGGAAGCAAGGGCACGATCAGCAGCGAGCAGGAAGCCTTTAAGATAGCCTCGAAAATGGGGTATCCCATCCGTCTGAAGGCTACGGCCGGCGGCGGCGGACGCGGGATCAGGGTAGTCCAGGATGAGAGCGAACTCGCAAGCGCCCTTAAGATCGCGACCGCCGAAGCCGAATCGGCATTTGGTAACGGTGAGCTCTACATCGAAAAAGAAGTCGAGGATCCGAGGCATGTGGAGATCCAGATACTTGGCGATGAACACGGGCACTACATCCACCTCGGCGAGCGTGAGTGCTCCATACAGAGGCGCAATCAGAAGCTTATCGAAGAAGCTCCGTCGGCTGCCGTCACCCCCGCTATTCGCACAAAAATGGGTGAAGCTGCGATAAAGCTCGCCAAGGCTGTCGGTTACGCAAACGCCGGCACAGTCGAGTTCCTGCTCGATAGCAAGGGCGATTTCTACTTTATGGAGATGAACACCCGCGTGCAGGTCGAGCATCCAGTCACCGAGGCGGTTACGGGTGTGGATATCGTTAAGGAGCAGATAAGGATCGCGTCAGGCGAGCCGCTGGATATCACTCAAAAGGATGTAAAGATCGAAGGCCACGCTATCGAATGCAGAATCATAGCCGAAGATCCGGCAAACAATTTCTGCCCGTCCGTCGGCACGATCCAACACCTCGCGGCGCCTGGTGGAATCGGCGTAAGGCTCGATACACACATCTTCGCGGGCTATGAAATCCCACCATACTACGACGCAATGCTCGCAAAGCTGGTGGTATGGGGTATAGACCGCAACGAAGCCATATCCAGAATGCTGCGCTGCCTTTCCGAGTTCGAGATCGAAGGCGTAAAAACTAACATCGATTATCAGCAGCAAATTCTGACAAATCCGTATTTCCGAAAGGGCGAGATCACAACGGCATTCATCATGAGAAGGATGAATGGGAATAGTGGTTAATAGCTTTCTTTTAGCTGACAGCTTTCAGCTGTCAGCTATCGGTGATCTTCGAGGTAGCATTTATCATCACAGACAGTAAGTACTGTCCTGCAGCATATATTGTCATTGCAGCATATACTGTCATTCCCGTCTACTCTGTCATTCTCGCGAAGGCGGAAATCCAGAATGGTGAAATGTGGTACAGAGTGCTCCCTCCCCTGGGGGAGAGGAAATTGTCTGTGGCGTTATGCCACTGCAGATGAAAAGAGGGCAGGTTACAAACCTGCTTATATGGTCCGGAATTGCAAATCCCGACTACCGATGATGAAAGCTGACAGCTGATAGCTAAAATGAAAACAGCGAGAAGAGCGGCGAGGGAACTCGCCTTGAATATACTTTATCAGGTAGACGCAACGGGAGTGCCCTTCGAGGAAGCGCTCTCGACCGCGCTGGAATTCGCCGACCTTTCCAGCATCGAATCGAAAGACCCGGAAAAGGCCGCGGAAGCACGCGTCTATGCGAAAGTTCTCGCGACCGGCGCCAGAGACCATCGAAGAGAGCTCGATAAATACATAGCAGACCTTGCGGAAGGCTGGCCGCTCGACAGGCAGCCCGCGGTAGACCGCAATATCCTCCGCATAGCTATCTATGAGATCAAATATATCGATTCGGTACCGCCGGTGGTCGCTGTGGACGAAGCCGTAGAGCTCGCAAAGAAATACAGCACTGCCGAATCCGGCAAATTTGTAAATGGGGTGCTCGCAGGTTACCTGCGGCAGAGTAAGCCAAAAATGGAGGGTAAGGACATTGGCAGCAAAGATTCTCGACGGCGCAGCCGTCGCCAAGGAGATCAGGGCTGAACTCACTGAACGCGTAGCAAAGCTCAAGGAAGAAAGGGGTATTACCCCGAAGCTGTCGGTGATTCTCGTAGGTGAAGATCCCGCATCGGTCACTTATACCCGCATGAAGAAGAAAGCCAGCGAAGCTGCGGGAATGCTGAGCGACCTTATCGAGCTTCCCGCCGACAGCACCCAGGAACAGGTGAAGGACATCATCGCGGGGCTTAACGCCGACCCCACCGTTCACGGTATCCTCGTTCAGCACCCGGTTCCCTCGCACCTCGACGAGCTGGATATCCTCTCGACTGTAGCGCCTGAAAAGGATGTGGACGGAATCAGCGCGATCAGCCTCGGCAAGCTGGTCCTCGGTACCGCCGATTATATTTCCTGCACTCCCCTGGGAATTGTAACCCTCCTGGAGCGCTACGACATCCCGATCAAGGGAAAGGAAGCCGTGGTGATCGGCAGGAGCATTATTCTCGGTAAGCCCGCGGCCCTTGCACTCCTCGAGCGCCACGCGACGGTCACCATCTGCCATTCTCGCACCCAAAACCTGCCGGATATGGTGCGCAGGGCTGATATAGTAGTCGCGGCGATCGGAAAAGCGGAGTTTATCAAGGGCGATTGGATCAAGGAAGGTGCGGTTGTTGTCGACGCGGGTTACAACAAAGTCGAAGGCAAGGGTCATGATGTGGGCGACGTAGAGTTCGAAGCCGCCGCTGAGCGCGCAAGTTACATCACCCCTGTCCCAGGCGGAGTCGGTCCGATGACTATCGCAATGCTCCTTATGCAGACAGTAAAGGGAGCGGAGAAATACGGTAAATAACTCAATCATGCGTCAGTGTCCGGATTGCAAAATAATCCTCGATGACGATGTTCGCCACTGCCCCAAATGCGGCAGGGGCTTAGGCGCTAATACGCCTTCAACCGGGCACGATATCTCCACGCTCCTCACTTCCGCGAATCTTCACCGCATTCGCAGCGAATGGGACAAAGCTATCGCCGATGCGACAGAAGCTCTCCGGCTAGACCCCAAGAACCCGGATATCACATCACTTATCGCTGGCGTTTACGAAGAGCGCGGGATGCTCGACGAGGCGCTGGTCTGGTATCAGATGGCGCTCGAGCTCAAGCCCGACAGCGATGCCGATAAGGCCCGGATGGACGCCATCAGTGCGAAGATCGCCGCGAAGCGAAAGGCCGCGGGCACCGATTCATTCAGAGTATTCGAGAAGCGCACAAAGCTGTGGGCGGCGGTGCTGGGGAGCGTATTCGTGATCGTCGTCGTGCTGGCGATGTTCAGCCTGTTTCCTCACCACAAGCAGGCGCATCCGGTTCGCCCGATTCACCCGTCATCTGCTCATTCCAGCGTAAATGTTTATGCAATGAAATCGGGATCATCCGAGCAGGCCGCTCCGCATCTCGGAATGTCCGACTCAGGTAAGTCCACTTCTACCGCATCGGAAAGCGGAGGGTCGCTGCGTATTCCCGCCGAGGTCTACATAAGAAGCGAAATTGCAAATGCGCAGGATGTGTCGGAAACCGGCGCATCGGTAGACGATGTGGTCGTTGACCCAAGAATTGCAGACGTAATCGTGACGTTCTCGGTCCCGATTAAAGGAAATATTACGAAGGACCAGATCCTCCGCGCGGCTGTCGCCATCTCGCGAAAGACCTTCCAGATCAATCCGGAGGTCAAGTTCGTCACCGCGCGCTGCGTAATAACCACCGGCGGTCCAAAGGGGGTGCAGATCGCGTTTATCGGCGACATCGCCCGCGTAACCCTCGAATCACTCCCGGCCAATACCACCGACCAGCAAGCCGCCACATATTTCACTCGAGTCTTCTGGAACCCCCAGATCCGGTGATCCGGGCAATTCTCCCTTCCTCTCTGGCGTTTACACCTGCCACGCGTTGGCAACAATAGTTGACAGACTCATGTCGGGAGGGTAATCACATGCCTAAAGATCCGGTTTGTGGGAACTACGTGAGCAAAGATACTCCTTACAAGTATGATGCTGACGACCAGACTTACTACTTCTGCTCCGCTGAATGCGCGGAGGAATTCGAGCACAACGCCGAAGACTATATGGATATCGAGCAGGAAGAGGCTCGCACGGATCGATAATTCGACAAGCTCCGCAGAAATTGTGACTCATCCGTGCAACTGTTCAGTAATTGATAAAAAGTATCAAGTAGGCGTTTCGGCTGCAAGGCCGCCGGGTATAAACGGTTTGCCTACGGGACGGTGCCGACCTGGCAAGATAGCCGTCCTCTATTGCCCCAAGCAGGTGGTATCCTGACCATACCACCTGCTTCATTATTTTTTACCGTCATGCCTGGGCAGCTTTAATCGATTTCTCCAACGCGAGGATATACCTCCGGCAAATCCACAGCGGAATGATTCCGACCACACCGAAGCTGTAATCGATCAGGCGGTGGTAGAACGGAATTTCACGAATCGGCCCGCAGACCATAGCTAGAGGGATTACGAGCGCACAGGCGATCATCCCCCACTCCACTACCCAGATATTGCGCACGGGGTCTCTCAGCACCCCGATAAACGCGCACGCGATAACGATATGCGCGAACGCAAGCCAATCGGTCCCATAAGCGAAGAACGGATATCGACCGTAGCCATCATCGAACCCATTGCGCACCTTCACGACCCACTGCAAAAGCCCCCTGATGCGAAACCTGAGCTGAGATTCCTTCATAGGGACCTCCTGGTTATGTGTAATACAACCGGAAGAATATATTCGCGGCAGGCGTTATATCTCCTGCCGCCCCGCTCTGAGCTCCTTCGTCTGATCACCATACACCAGCGTTCCTGTTACGCCATCCGGCAGCTCAACCGAACCCGAGAGCTTTCCATCATTCACCGTAAAATCGACAGAGATGAACCCCTTCGGATGCACCAGCTTTCCCTTCGCGTGCGTAAGCGGCCCAAGCTGCGGTTCGATTTTCACAACGCGAAAGCCCTTCGATGCAGGCCGGATGCCGAGAATCGTTGCGAAATAGTGATACAGCGGGTGCGCAGCCCAACCGTGGCAATCGGAGCGGCTCGGTTCAGGCATCTCGAAAGTGGTCTTGAAACCGAGCTTTTCGAGCTCGAACCATAGATTAAGTCTCTCGAATAGCTTATCCATTCGCCCCAGGACGCGATATGTTTCGAATAAATAGTGAGTGAAGTAGATCGTTGTGCGCTCGATGTCAGGGGCACTTGTAAGCGCATTCGCCAGCTTCTCCCGCTTATCTGCCCCCACAAGCCCGCTCAGTAAAGCAAGGCACTGCGAATGCTCCGAGAACCGCTTCTTCGCCAGGTCATCAGCAAACAGGTTACGGCTGTCATCCCAGAACGCCGCAGAAACGCGCGCCGCAAGCTCCGACGCAGCCCGCCGGTCCTTCGCGGCCAGCTCCAGCTCACCCAGCGACTCCTCCAACTCCGCCGCAAGCGTGAATATCATCACTGCATGCCAGTTAATAACCCCGCTCACACCCTTATCCGCATCCGGTGGCAGGCCCCAACCTCCCCACGCCGGAACCCAGTCCATAAAGTTCCAACCGTTCGGCGCCTCGATGAGCCCATCTTTATTCACACAGGAAAGATAATAATCCAGCACACCTCTCACGCCATGTATCATCCCACGCACGAACTCCTCATCATCTCGCCAGCGCGAATAGTCATAGACCATCCCCACCCACCACATCGAAAACGGCGTGATAACCTGAGTCACCCTGCTCGGATATCGTGACTGCGTAAGCCCGGAATTGAGCCGCGACGCATCGAACATTCTCAGCGCCTTACGCGGAAGCCTGTCATCGTGCGTAATCGTATAAGTTGTAAGCGCCTCGAGGCGCGTATCGCCGATATACTGAAGCTGCTCGTAATACGGACAATCCAGGTAGGTCTCATGCGAGCACATCTGCAGCCCGCGCAGCGCTATAGGAACAACATTCTCCAGCCGCTTATCGCTCGATGAAAATTCGCTCTCCATCTCCACCGGATATCTCGTCTCGCGCAGCTTCAGGCTCTCGATCACAAGAGGATCGTCCGCGGTCTGCACCAAAATCTCGATATACCGCCCCGCCTGCCACCACAGCGTCTCGAACCTCCTGTCGCGTCCGCCATCTGGCCTGAAAACATCACCAATCCCCCAGAAATGCTTACCTTCGATCTCGCCTCGATTGCCTTTGAACCCGAAGCTCTCAAAGCTCTCGTAAAGCGCCTCGGCCCAAAGCAAACGAACCAAGCTCCCCTTACCTCCGGAAGTAATAAGCTCGGGATAAGCGCAGTAGTAGTTGTCCAAATCGATGATCACGCGCCGTGCAGTATTAGCTGGAACGGTAATCGAGCCTTTCCCAGAGATCAGGTTCCATGAATCGAGCTCCGAGGTCAAATTATCACCGGTATTCACCACGACCTCACGCGTATTTTCAGACTCAACCTCGGAAACAAATTTTACCGAGCCCACATACACCTCGCGCTCCATCATCGCCGGAAGCACGGCTGGTTTCATCAGATGAAGCGGAGGATATTCGTTGCGGATAAACCCGTTCGCTCCGGGGTCCAATACATCGACAGGCTCCCATCCGTCACCCTCGCCTTTCTCGAATCCCCAGTCGAACTTATCGCCATGGATATCGAGGTTCGCGCCTGTGCCCCATGCCGGCATCGGATCGGTGAATTCATATCCCTCCAGCTTCTTCGCCTCCCATTCCGCGACACCGGTCCCCAGCACCGGCAGGAACTCGTTTTCAGTTGCAAAGATAAACCCGGGATAGACACTCATCTGCGCATAAGGAGCGCGCTTTCCCATCGACCACACCCGCGCCACGATCACATGCTCACCTTTTTTAAGAGGGATATCATAGCTTTCGTAATACCAGTTCTCCCGATCTCCACGTTCGCTCCCACGACCGATCCGAGTTCCATTCAGGAAAATCTCATATCGCTCATCCGCGCTCACATGCGCGCGCATAACGGCATCTTTCGCAACTGTAAATCTCTTCCTGAAAGCCGTAACAAACGGCGCCGCACCCGTGTTCGCGCAGCAGACCCACTTGCACGGCCAGGTCCCACGCTCAATCCAGGCCTTGCCTTCATCGTAACCGGGGTAAGGGTCATTGGTAATAAATGCACGCATATCAAGCTCCAAAAGATGAGGTTATTTACGGGGATTACTTAATCAGGAGGCAGCCGTAAACCTGCGGGAAAAGACTTTAATAGCTATCAGTTGTCAGGGCTATTACAGGTAGTATTTCACAGGCAATAAATACTGTCATTCCCGCGAAGGCGGGAATCCAAAGGCTTGAATGTAGTACAGAGTGCTCCCTCTCCTGGGGGAGAGGAAATAGTCTGTACTGCCATACAAGCTATCATAGAATAACGTGAGCTACCATCCAGATAAGATGCATTCTCAGTGATCGTTACGCACTTCCTGGGTTCACGCCTGCACGGGAATGACAGAATAGAGCGAGAATAGCAATATATGAGGGAAAGACAGTAATGGCAATATCAGGTGGTAGCTAAAAGCAGACCCTCCTCGACGCCAGGCAGCAGGACGCTAAGACCCTAGGACACGAGACACCGAAACGCCAGGACCGCAGAACTGCCTGCTTCAGCTCTCCCTCGGCTTCGGTACCGCTATAAGCTGCTCTTTAACTATTTCGTCCGCCTCCAGAAGCCCGTCTCGGAAGCGTAGTATTCGCTTCGCATGCATTGCGATATCGGATTCGTGAGTAACTATAATAACCGTTTTCCCCTGGGTATTGAGCCGTTGGAAGATCGCCATGATTTCGATGCTCGTTACGCTGTCCAGATTACCAGTCGGCTCATCACCGAAAATCACCGGCGGATCATTTACCAGCGAACGAGCAATCGCCACGCGCTGCTGCTCGCCACCCGAAAGCTGCATCGGAGTGTGATGGAACCTCTTTCCCAACCCAACCGATTTCAGTGCTTCCTTGGCAGCTTTCAAATTCTTAGACTCGCCGGAATACATCATCGGCAGAAGAGTGTTCTTCAGCGCCGAAAAACGCGGCAGTAAATTGAAGCTCTGGAACACAAATCCAATCTTACGATTGCGAATAGCCGCTCGAGCATTATCGCTGAGCCTGCTCACATCGGTTCCATCGAGTATATATTTGCCCGAGGTCGGCCGATCCAGGCAGCCGATGAGGTTCATCATCGTGGACTTTCCGGAACCCGACGGCCCCATAATAGCCACGAACTCCCCTTCATCCACCGAGAACGATACCCCTCGAAGCGCCGGCACCTCAACACTGCCGATCTTATAAGTTTTCTTCAGGTCCGTGACCTCAATCAGCGCCATTCTTATGCATACCTCAACGCTTCTATCGGGTCTACCATCGCTGCTCGTATCGCCGGATACATTCCGAATACGATTCCGACCATCGCCGAAACCCCGAAAGACATAAACACCGCCTGCATCGAAACCACCGTACGCCAGCCCGCATACACCGAGATCGCTCTCGCTCCACCGACTCCCATCGCAACCCCGATAAGACCGCCGACACACGTAATTACCATCGCTTCAAGCATGAACTGCCGCACGATATCCCACCGCGTCGCTCCGATGCACCTTCGCACACCGATCTCGCGGGTGCGCTGCGTGACCGTCGCCAGCATAATATTCATAATACCGATCCCACCGACCAGCAGCGATATACTCGCAATCGCAGCCATAACGATGTTGAAGATCCGCTGAGTCTGCTGGCTCTGCTTGAGTAGTTCGGCGGGTATGATGATCTCATAGTCACGGATGCTGTGGTGCTGGCGGTTCAGGATCGAACGTATAACCGACGCGCTCGGTCCCGTAGCCGTATCGCTCTCCACCTGCACGATAATCTCGCTTAAAGCGCTGTTCTCCAGGCTCGTTTTGCTGAGCAGCTTGACCGCGATCATCTGGAGCTTCGCAAGGTCCGCCGGCACCGCCTGCTGGGAAGCGATCTTAAAATCACTTATAGCTACATTGATTGGTATATAGATATCGGAGTTCAAATCTCTTAAAGCAGAGAATGCCTTAGCCGAACCTATTTCCTTCGGCTCCATCAACCCAACAACCCGAAACAGCTGATTGTTAGCCTTGACCATTTTACCCAGCGGGTTATCGAAACCGAACAACTCCCGTTTCGCAGCCGCTCCGAGCACGCAAACGCGCAGGTGCTCATTCATATCAGTCTTAAGCAAAAATCTTCCGCTCTCCAGATTCGAACGGCTTACAGCCAGATAATCTGGCGTAGTACCGACGATCTTAACCGATACCGGCTTCTCGCCGACCTTCACATCAGCGAAAACCTCTCTCGTCGGAACTATGCGTTTCGCGAACGCGCAGACATCTTCTATGCTCGTTGCGTCGCTGTATTTCAATCCATACGGAGACCGTTCCTCAGCCTTATCCGCAAGCTCTCCCGTTATCGATGCGCGCTTCACATGGATCACGTCGATCCCCATCTGCTTGATCTGGTCGAGCGCTTCCTGCTTCGCGCCCTCCCCTATCGAGACCATAGCGATCACCGCCGCAACCCCGAAAATAACGCCCAGCATAGTAAGCATCGAGCGCATTTTATGCGAGAGTAGCTCGGAAAGCCCGGTTTGTATCGCATCCAGGATTCCCATCTTATTTCTTTGTCGCCCCCGTCGCGGGCGCTCCCGGAATTGGAGACGCCTCATTACCAGTCTTCTTCTCTTCAGCGCCAGGGCCTGCCGCTCCCGCTTCCTGCACGTCCATAGGTCGTGTCGGATCACGAAGCGCTACCACCTGATCCTTTTTAAGGCCTTTGGTAATGACAATGAAGTTATCGTTATACTTGCCGGTCACGACCGGAGTCTTCACATACTTGTGTCCGTTCTTCACGTAAACCCAGGTCTTCCCGTCCTGTTCGATAACCGACTCTATCGGCACGCTCATCGCGCTCTTTATCGACTCACAGATAAACTCCGCATCCGCGGTCATACCTGGCTTGAGCACCTTTGGATCGACTTCTTTAATCGCAACGGAAACTTCGAAGTTCTTTCGACCCGGAGTAGCGCCGGAGCTGGTATCGAATGCGTTTCCCTCGGTAGCGAGACTCGATATCTCCCTCACCGTACCATGGAAGATCTTCCCAGGGACCGCCTCCAGCCGAATGATAACCGGCATGCCGATCTTCACCCTGGGCGCATCTGATTCGCCCACGTTAATCGTGGCCTGCATGCTGGAAAGATCGGGAAGCTGGCAGATCGTTTGCCTGTGGTGAAGGGTGTCACCAGCCTGCAGCTTACGATAATCACCAGGACCCGCCCAGGTTTTTGAAATGACCACCATTCCGGCTGCGGGCGCGGTGACGACTCCGCTTTTGACCTGGCTCTGAAGTTCTTCGAGGTTCGATTTTTGAATGTTCAAAGCGAAAATAGCTTTGTTAACCTCAGCCTGCTTCTGGGCTTCCTGGGACGCAATATCTTTCTTCTTGAGATCCAGGTCTTTCTCGCCCTTCTTCACAGCCAGTTCCTTCGACCTGACATCCATATCAGCCTGATCCACCTGGTCGCGCGGCACCAGCTTTTCGTCCGCGAGCCTTTTCTTCTTATCTCGCTGCTGCTCAGACATTTTAAGCTCGTTGACGTTATAATCATAATCAGCCTGCTGCTTGTCGAGCTCGGTCTGATTGCTGAGTTTAAGCATCCTGAGCTCTTCTTGGATCCTGGCGACGTCGGCATCAGCATTTTTAACAACAAGTTCCTGGTTGCGAACGTCGCGTTTCACCCCGCTTGTGTCCATCTCAGCGATTTGATCGCCTTTTTTGACGATGGTCCCTTCAGCGACAAGGCTGATCAACTTGCCGTCGTCATCGCTGTTCACTGGCACCGACTTCACCGCTTCCAGATTGCCTATCTCATGGAAACTCACGGTGAATGTTCCCTGCTGCACTTTAGCCGTCGGCACGAAGATCGATGTCTTTTTGGGGCTGAAGTATTGCTTATACATCGGCATACCCCAGCGCTGCCCGACAAGCAAAAGCGCTGCAACAATTAATGTTCTACTTCCCCAGATCTGAAGTTGACGTCTCATTTGTATCCTTCGCAGTAGTTTGTCCTGTTGTTCCAGTAATATCTTCGCCCATCGCCTGTTTGAGGTCGATGCATGCGAGGTAGAGATTGGTCTTTGCGGAAAGCAGATTGCTCTGCACATCGGTTAACGATTGCTGTGCTTCGAGAAGGTCACGGCTCGAACCCTCGCCCTCCTCCATCATTCTCTTTGCAAAATGCAGGTTCTGTTCGGCTGTTTTCTGATTCTGCATCAGAATATCGATCGATGCTTTCGCGGCTTCGACACTACGATAAGCCGATCTCACCTGTTCGGTAATCTGCTCCATCTGGAGCACGCGCATATTATTGAGAACCTCGAGCTGCCTCGCGGCTATATCTTTGTTCTCCTGGCTGACCTGCCTGTCTATCGGCATAGTATACTCGATACCAGCGTTGAACAGACCGGCATTGAGTATCGATGCGCCTATCAGGCCCTGATCGGTTCGACTGCCATTGAACCCCGCGACTATATCCATCGTGGGCTTAAGCTGATCATTCGCATAAGCGACCTGCCGCTTCTGGTCTTCGATCTGCTGATCGCTGATCGCAAGCTCCGGTCGGCTTTCAAGAGCCTTCTGCACCGCATCGCCCAGCGAAGGAACATCAGGAGCCGTATCGGGCACTCCATCGGTAAGCTCCGGGCTCTGTCCGACACCTGCACCGATCGCCACAAGAAGCTTATCCAGAGCGTTCCGAGCCACTCGCTGCTGCTCGACTAGCTGGTCTTTGGTCTGCGTTACCTGCATCTCCGAACGTGATACATCGATACCAGCGACCATACCCGCTTCCTCACGCTTGCGCCATCCCTCAGCATCCGTCTCCGCACTCGCAACAGCCGCCTCGCGCACCTTAACCTGCTCGCGCGCAAGCACAGCTTGATAATAAGACTGAATAACATCCAGAGCAGTTGACTGTTGCGTGAGATAAAACTGCTTCTCCTGCACGGCTAAATCCGATTTAGCGCTGAGAAGCGCATTGCCTCTCTGGGAAAACGCCCCGTGCCCTTTCCCCAGAGGATGCCTGATGCTGAGATCGATGGAACTGGTTCTATTGCCAAGCCCGAGCGGGTAAAAATTAAGCGTTGTGTTAGTGCCAATCAAATTGTTATAGGACATCCGTCCGAATGCAAGGCCCCCAACATCCGAGGTGCCAGACTGCCGCACTAATGAGGCATCGCTGCCCAACTCGAACGAAAGGTTATGTCCCGCTATTTTCAGCTTCGAAAGCGAAGTTCTTTTCTCTTCCGTCGCCTGCTTTAATTTCGCATTGGTACCCAGCGCTAATGTTACTGCATCACCCAGCGATAGCTTTGGTGGGATGACGACGTCATCCGCCGCTATAGCCCCCGGCGCAATCGCCAGCAATAGCCATAAGCCTGCCAATACTGGTAAATATCGCATACGCTCGCCTTTCAGGGGGTATGTTTCAAAGTTCTCCCCTAAATTTTGCTTCGACACGTAAAGCAACAGACCTCCCAAATTTTACTTAGATTCTCTAACTATTTTGCGTTAACCTGTTCCCAGTATATAGACATCCAAACTCGGCTTAAAGTTATACTTTAGGAAAAAATAGTTGGGATTTTTTTCAGCAGCCTCAGGCAACATCTTAATGCCAAGCTTTAATAGGAAGGAGCGTGGAAGAGAGGAATGGGATAATGTTGAATGGTTAGTAAGCTGCGGGTAATGGTCTATACTGATACATATCCTATAGAGATACCGCAAGTGCTGAGTAGGCCTGTTTTGGCTATAGATTTGATATAGCAATGGTGGCCGTATCCCCTGGACGACAGTAGCCTGGGGCTGCTGTCGTCCGAGGGACTCTCGTGATTCCTTCGGAACACTGTCGTCCGAGGGATACACTCGCCTACGGCTCGTACTCAGTGCTACCGGATATATCTTTGCAAATATCCTATTGAGTTTCATATGGTGATGTGACGTACTGGCAGTTCAGATTGTGTGCGAAACCTTCTGCCAGATTGTTACTACACTACCTGAAACTCAGTAGGTGGATTGAATCCCCTGCGATTGAAATCGTGGCTATAACTACGCCAAGTCCGGCTCTCGCACCTTTCGGGCGCTGTCGCTGAGACCGTCGCGGACTGGGACTCTCCCTTCTGTTACCTGTTACCTATCTTTACTAATCAGACCACCACTTTACATGTATTCAGAATTAAGAATTTATCTATTCTTCGCCCCTATCTTCAGGAGTTCCGGGACGGTAACGAACCGATAGCCTTCTTTACGCAGCGCTTCGATTATCAATTTGGTCGCCCGAACATCTTTCCAGCGCATGGGGAAGGCGCCGTCATGCGCGAGGATGATCCCACCCCGACGGATGTGATCGACCACGCGCTTCGCCATGAGCTCCGGGGTTGGAGCGTCATGATGATCAGCGCAAACGGTCCACAGTATTGTCTGATAGCCCTCTTCTTTGGCGATTGTAAATACCGAGCCGTCCATCATTCCCCTCGGGGGTCGGAAAAGATGCGCTCGAGAGCCGGTAAGTTTCTCGATCGTCATCTCGCACTGATCGAGTTCCCGTATCACCTGGGCCTGCGTATCGAGTTCTATATCGCGGGGGTGAGTGTAGGTATGATTGGCTATGACATTGCCGCGTTTAAGCACCTCGCGAACGATATCAGGATGCTCCTCCATTTGCTTGCCGATCATAAAGAACGTCGCCTTAACGTGATATTTGTCCAGTATATCGAGGATTTCAGGGGTAAAAACCGGGTGCGGACCATCATCATAGGTTAACGCGACAACTTTCTGATCCGTAGGAACTCTTGAAATCACGCTCTCCCGCCACACAACCTCCGGCGCTACGCGGTTAACAATAAGGACTATCACCGCTACCATAAGCGCCAGTTCAAAAATCGTACGAACATTACCAAGATGCTTAAGCACAAAACTCCTCCATCTATACACTAGATTACCAGACCCCGCCGCGGTAAGCAATCTCATCATATTTAAATAGCCAAATATTGACGGATAAAGCAATCATTGACATAACAACCTTGCTATCGTACACTTGAATCGTAACAACACGTTGCCGGAAGAGGTAGATATATATGAGAAAATGCTTTGCCACAACGCTTCTGCTATTGATTGGCTGTATCCTTCTGCTTGCGGCCGGACCACTGCAGGCGAGCGCTACGACCGAGCAATTGTTCTGGGAAAAGGCAAGCCAGGAGATATATAAATCACCAGGCGAGCTGAAAGCTCAGCACGAGCGCGAAATCAGGAAGGGAGAAATCTACATCAAGCTTATGCAGGGCGATCCGCACATCAAAGCCGTAGCTCTGACTTTTGATGACGGCCCTCATCCGAAGTTCACTTCGAAGATACTCGAAATACTTCGCAAGTACCACGTGAATGCGACGTTCTTCGTGGTCGGTAAAATGGCGAAGAAGTATCCCAAGCTCGTAGAGCAGGAGTTCATACAGGGCAACCTGATCGGCAACCATACTTACGATCACTACAACCTTACTAAAATCCCTGATCCCGAGGTCGATGTGCAGTGGCAGAAGGGCAATGAGATAATCAGGTCTATCACCGGCATCGAGCCGATGTACTGCCGTCCTCCCGGAGGCGACTACGACAGAGGCGTAATCAAATCCGCGATGATGCACGGCCTCACGACAGTCCTTTGGACCGACGACCCCGGCGATTACGCCAATCCCGGTGATAAGACCATAGAAAACAGGGTGCTCGATAGAATTGCAGATGGGAGCATCATACTGATTCACGACGGCATCCAGCAGACCATTGACGTGCTACCGCAGATCATAGAAACGCTTCAGAAAAAAGGCTTCAAGTTCGAAACTGTTGCCGAAATGGCAGCCGCCGGCCACCCAGAAGCCCTGCGCATGCGCTATCCCATCACCAGCATGAGGCCGGCTGCCAGCTTACCGCCGAATACATTAAAGATGAAATAGCAAGGCATTGAGGGGAGGAGCATTTTATATTTATTGACTTTCGCATAATGATGTGACGTACTGGCGGTTCGGATCGAGCACGAAGCCTTCTGCCAGGTTGTCACTATATTACCTGAAACTCAGTAGTATTGAGCAGGGAGTAATGAGTAATAGCCTTCATTGAAGGTCTGTACCTTCGATAGTCCGTGTCCCGTAGAATGAATTCCCGGCATCATGTTACAAAGTCCGCCTTCGCGGACTACAACTGTTAACTATTACCTATTACCTGTTCCCTATCCCGTCTATCTTTCGGGCTCTCGCGTCAAAGAAGACTATAGGTAATAATCAGGCTACCGCTCTACAAATATTGTAGCATTCCTCCCTTCTGCTGAAACTATTGCTCCTCCCAGAAAAACGCCGCGCACTTATTTCCAAGCTCCGGCTTTCCTGCATCCTGCCATGCGGCTATGTAAACTCCCGCGAGGGCTTCGGATGCGGTCCTGAGCTGCGTAAGCATTATCGGACCGGTCGATTCCCACATCATCCTATAGTAGCCATAGCTCATGCCGGGGTCGCGCTTGCGGGCATCATCATCAGCTTTGAAGATCGGAGCGCAGTATGAATTGGAAGTAACGCACCAGCCAAAGGCCGATCTGAGGATCGAGCCTATTTTCTCAGGAGCCCGCGGGCTCACCTGTTCAGGTTTCAGCATCGTATTAAAGAGCGTCTGCTCCCACCGAAAATGCAGGCCCTTCTCATCAGGTGTTTTACCGTCATAGTACTGAGTCGCGTGCAAGGGAACGTGCGCATCGCCCACGTAATGCGCGAGCAGCGCCGACTGGACCGCGATCTCCACCGAGTTCCCCGCCTTCATCGCATCCACCAGCTTAGCGTAATGCTCCTCAATAATCCACGGCAGCACGCCCGCCTTTGAGAGCTGCTTCTTACCGAACTGCTTCTCCGCTGTGGCTCGATCGACCATCACCTTGCCAAAGGGCGCCTGATCGAGAATGTCGAGGTCGATGAAGTGGCGCGAGCCCTCCGCGTCCTTATGCGTCTGCTTCCAATCATCGGGAAGAGTGCAGAATGCGGCTATATAGCGAGAGTTGACATCGTAAAACGGCTTGATTTCCGATGGAAGCAGCGTGATCGCGCGCTCGGTAATCAGCGTGTGCCCCACCGGTTCCCAAGCTCGCGCGGGACCGTTCGCAAGCGCGATTATCACAGCGGCGCACATAAACCAGATACAAATTCCACGTCTCATGACACTCACTCCTCCGGCCTCTCAGGCCAAAGCAATTCTATGCAGGCTCAGCATCAGTGTCAAGAATCCGTTTATTTCGGCATATCTCGCGCCGCTTCATCTTCAGCATCCTGTGCATCCTTTTCATTCCGCAGAAACTTCGCCATTCCGGATGATTGAGGCACTCCCTTCTCGAGCGCATCCAGCTTCTGAGATGTACTTATCTGCTTGCCTGGGTTAGCAGGCTTGCTTTGATCCAGCTTTATAATAGCTATCCCGACAATCGATGCCACGAGCGAGAATATCAGCAGATATATCTGCGTTTTGGTTTTCACGGATTCCATAAGCATTAGCTCCCTTGGTATTTATATGGATTGTTCCACTCTCACCACCCGCGTTACCATCGCCCTACACGGGTAAAACGCATACATCCGGTTATGGAGGGATGAGAATGTCAGAAGACGTGGCAAGAAGATTCATCGATGCGCTTAACGAGCTTGAGGAGACTGGAGACGCGGAAGCGATAGCGGACTGTTTCGCCGAAGACTGCGAAGTCGGTAACATCGCTATCCACAAGCTCTACCACGGACGCGAAGGGGCTTACGAATTTTGGAACAAATATCGTGAGGCTTTCGATCAGGTAAAATCGACATTCCGCAATGTGATTGTCTCCGGAAATAAGGCCGCGCTCGAGTGGTCATCGAAGGGACGCACACTCAAGGGAGATCAGTTCGATTACTGTGGGGTAACCATACTCGAAATTTCCGGCGATGAGATCAAGCGCTGCGAAGCTTATTTCGACGTTGATAATCTCAGCAGGCAGATGGGCGTTCACAGGTAAATCAGGAAATTTGATATAGAGCAGAAGAAAACGATGCCGCCTCAGCAGCAGGAGACTCAGCCTGGGCGCGAGTCGGAAATGGAGCCCAAACCCGCCTCGAAGGCGATAGAATGTAAACCAGCGGACAAGCTAAGGGATAAAGTGGCGATCATCACCGAAGGAGACAGCGGCATAGGCCGTGCGGTAGCGATAACTTTCGCTAAGGAGGGCGCCAACATCACAATAATCTACCTTAACAAACATGAAGACGCCGGCGAGCAGCACCCGCAAAAGAGCATCGAAGATATCAGCGCCGAACAGTTCGAACGCACCTTCCGCAACAACATCTTCTCCATGTTCTTATGATCAAAGCAGCCCTGAAATACCTTGGCGAAGGCAGCACAATTATAAATACTGTCTCCGTAACCGCCTACCGCGGAAGCCCCGGCCTGCTCGATTATCCCTCGACCAAAGGCGCAATCGTCTCATTTACCCGCTCGCTCGCCCTCAATCTCGCCGAAAAGCAGATCCGCGTAAACGCCGTAGCCCCCGGCCCGATCTGGACCCCGCTAATCTCATCCACATTTGAAAAGACCTGAAAGTCAATAGATGTGGAGGTAAAAATGCTGCTACGAGGAAGTTACACGATGGCCCCAGGCTGATCAAATGGTCATGCAAGGTTAAAGTAACCGCCGGAAAAGACACCGTGGTCGAAGTTCCAGTACCTTACTAAAAGGTTGCATTGCAATCACGACAACACCTCTTGACGAACGCGCCCAACACTCGTACACTACCAGCAAGCCGTTGACCTGCCGCGGCTATCGATGATACAACAGACCGAAAGGATATCGAAATGGCTTTGAAAGTCGGAATAGTCGGTATGGGCGGTATCGGTAACACCCACGCTGATTGTCACATGAAAGATTCCCTCTCTCATCTCACAGCGGTGTGCGATGTTGTTAAAGAGAAGGCCGACGCCGCTGCTGAAAAGCACGGCGTAAAAGCATACTATTCTCTTAAAGATATGCTCGCTAACGAAGACCTTGATATTGTCGATGTAACCACCAGCGGCTACGAAAACGGAAGCTGGCACTTCGAGCCCGCGATGGAAGCTCTCGACGCGGGTAAAGCTGTCCTCTGCGAAAAACCGCTTTCAAATAACATCGAGGAAGCCCGCGAGATGGTGCGCTTCGCCGCCGAGAAAAAGCTCTACCTCGGCTGCAACCTCAATCATTACTTCACCTCCACCGCCGAGCGCGCGAAGAAATATATGGACGAAGGCGGGATCGGCGAGACAGTATACCTCCTCTTCAAAATGGGATTCGACGGCGGCGAGCAGACCTACGCCCCCAACAAATCACCCCGCTTCAACCAACCCTACGCTCACATGAAGGCGTTCCTCACCCACCCGTTCAGCGTGATGCGCTACTTCTGCGGGGATATCAAGGATATTCAGACATTCACCACCAAGCCCGGCTTCCGCAAAAACAAGAGCGACTTGCTACTATCGGTGAACAGCGTCCACGTGCGCTTTGCCGACGATACCGTGGGCTACCTCCTCAGTCATCGCGGAGACGCGGTGTGGGGACTTGGAGGCTGGTGGAGCGTGGAAGTGGCGGGAAGCAGAGGAACGTTCTGCATCGAGAATTGCGTTGAAAAGCTCACCTATTGGTCCGCCCCGCAGCCCGGAGCGCCCAAAGCCGAGCCCGAGATAATGAACACCGGCATCACCGATTTCAACCAGACCTTCCCGAACCGGATCCACGCGTTTATGGAGGATGTGACGAACAAGGTCCCGCGAGAGCACCTCAGAGCCTCCGGCCGCGACGCCCTGGCGACGATGGAATATATCTTCGCCGCGATCGAATCCTACGAATGCAACGGCGCCGTAGTCCGCCCGCATCCGCTGCCCGCGATTCATGGCGATCCGAGCGTGGAGAAGATTTAGTTAAGCTGACAGCTGTCAGTGCTATTACAAGTAGCAGTGAATCATCACAGGCAGTAAGTACTGTCATTGCAGCATATATTGTCATTCCCGCGAAGGCGGGAGTCCAGGCGAACTATCAATATTGATACAGCTATAATTGTGATCGTATTTCGGGATTTTGGTCTGATATAGCCAGATATTTTGATCTTGCCAAAATCCCGAAGCATACACACAACCAACAATCGCTGGACAATCTACTGCTTAAAGAATAATTCTCCAATTAAGCACAAGGGCGTTAAGCCGTAGGACATTTGCATACCGGGCCAAATTATGAGCCGATCAGCAGCATCATAGATCATTTCGTTCGTATTATCCGACAGGTTAGAGTTATACTTGATGTTCCAATCATACCGCTTACTCCGAATCAGGGCATCGAGGTCCGATTCCCTGATTCGGTTCATCTCGCCCAAATAATCCAGCCGCATCATCCGGACCGGTCGCTGATACCACTTCAAATCTTTACCACTCACTCGTTTACCTCCGAATCCCGGAGAAAACGGATTTACCGCTCCCCAAACGGACTAGCTTTCATCGAAAGCGCGATCCTCCGCCTCGGGATGTCCACCCCGATCACCGTCACGCTCACCTTCTGCTGCACCTTCACCACCTCCGCGGGGTCTTTTATGAACTTATCTGCGAGGTGGCTGATGTGCACCAGCCCGTCCTGGTGAACCCCGATATCTACAAACGCCCCGAACGCGGTTACGTTTGTCACCACGCCGGGCAGCTTCATCCCGACCTTCAAATCCTCGATCTTCTCGACGCCTTCCGTGAAGCTCACCGGCTCGAATTTTTCACGCGGGTCGCGGCCGGGTTTTGCGAGTTCATCGAGGATATCGCGCAGAGTCGGCAGCCCGATCGTATCCGACACATACTTCTCCGGCTTGATCCTTTTCCTGAGCGATTCGTCCTTTATCAAGTCTACGACTCCGACGCCAAGGTCCTTGCTCATCTCATCGACGATGTGATAGCTCTCCGGATGTACCGCGCTCCCATCGAGCGGGTTTTCTCCGCCGCGAATCCTAAGGAACCCCGCCGCCTGCTCGAAAGCTTTCGGGCCCAAACCCTTCACCTTCATAAGCTGCCTGCGCGACTTAAACGGTCCGTTCTCATTGCGATGCTTTATGATATTCCCGGCGATCCCAGGCCCAAGGCCCGAGACATAAGTGAGAAGCTGCTTACTGGCGGTATTCACATCCACCCCGACCCCGTTCACGCAGCTCACAACCACATCATCCAGGCTCCGCTTGAGCTCGCCCTGGTCCACATCGTGCTGATACTGCCCTACCCCGATCGACTTCGGATCGATTTTCACGAGCTCAGCCAGCGGGTCCATCAGCCTCCGCCCGATCGAGACCGCCCCACGCACGGTCACATCGTAATCCGGGAACTCCTCGCGCGCGACCTCCGAAGCCGAATAGATTGATGCGCCGGACTCATTCACCATCACCAGGAACACTCCCGCGGGCAGCTTCACGCTCCGAACGAACGCTTCGGTCTCCCGGCTCGCAGTCCCGTTCCCGATAGCGATTACCTCGATCTGGAACTTCCTCACCAGCTCCAGCAGCGTCTTCTTCGCCTCGCTTAGCTGCCTCTCACCGCTGTGCGGATATATCGCCTCGTTATGAATGAGCTTCCCCTGCTTATCCAGGCACACAACCTTGCACCCGGTCCTGAACCCCGGGTCTATCGCAAGCACATTTCGCGACCCCAGCGGAGGAGCCAGCAGCAGCTCGCGCAGATTAGCCGCGAACACCCTTATCGCCTCCTGGTCCGCCCGCCGCTTGAGCTCATTTCTGATCTCGGTCTCCATCGAGGGCGCCAGCAGCCGCTTATATCCGTCCTGCACCGCCATATCCACCTGCTCCGAAGCGGGCACGCTCCCCTTCACGAACATCCGCCGCATTATGCTCTGCGCCTCTTCTTCATCAGGGCCAATATGGAGCCGCAAGAATCCCTCATTCTCCCCGCGCATCATCGCAAGCACACGATGCGACGGCGCCCTCATCACCGATTCTCGCCAGTCGAAGTAGTCCTTATACTTCGCCCCTTCCTCTTCCTTACCTTTAACCACGCTCGAAGCCACAACGCCCTTCTCCGCGAAAAGATCCCTCATCCGCGCACGCGCATGCTGATCCTCGCTCACCTTCTCCGCGATTATATCTCGCGCTCCCGCCAGAGCCTCATCGACCGTCATCACGCCCTTCTCATCGCTGAGAAACGCAGCCGCCTCGGCTAATGGATCGATCGCAGGACTTCTCCGCTGCGCCAGGATCATATCCGCCAGCGGCTCCAAACCCTTCTCGCGAGCAATTGTCGCCCGGGTCCGCCGCTTCGGCCGATACGGAAGATATATATCCTCCAGCTCAGTCATCGTCTCCGCAGCGGATATCTTTTCATTCAGCTCATCGTTCAGTAGACCCCGCTCGATAAGCGACTCGATTATCGCCTCTCTGCGCTTATCGAGCTCATAGAGCTGCCCGAGCCGGTCACGAATCGAGGTAATTTCCACCTCATCGAGCGACCCCGTCGCTTCTTTACGATACCGGGCGATAAAAGGCACCGTGCAATCCTCTTCAAGCAACTGCGCCGCTGCCTGCGCCTGCTTATAGTTGATATCGAGCTCCCGCGCGATCTTCATGACGTGGTTAGAATTCATTAATAACTTCCCTACTGCTTCCTTTTATGGATTATAATCATATTCCTATCAGGGTCCACGATAGTAGCCATCCGGCAGACCTGAGTCTCGAACGGTCCAATCTTTATCTCCACTCCGGCTTTCCTCAAGTCATCAATCGCCGAATCGAAATCCTCGACCTCGAGCCCGGCCACCGCTCCGTCTTCACTAGGCTTCCATTCCGGTATCATATTCGAAATAGCGAGCGTCCCCGCCTCAATATCATACTCGACCCAGCCCCTGTCCTCGTTCCCAAACACCGTGCTGACCTCCAGCCCCAGCGTCTCCTCATAAAAAGCCCGAGCCCGCTTCAAATCGGTCACCGGGTAACTCACAAAAGCAATCTCTATTACTTTCATCATCCCTCCCCTTTCGCACCATATAGCTCATATCCACTACTTCGCAAGATACCCCTCCGCTCCCTTCACATGCGCAAGACGCCCGGCGATTATACGCCGGGCGTCTTGTTGGGGTATTCCAAGCGTCAGATAAACGCTTTAATAGGTCGTAACGTCATCATTGTAGGTTTCACCATTCACGTAAATGACCGGGATAACGCTGTCACCGGATTTCTCCAGAGTAACAACACCCGTAGCACTCACATGATCGCCTACATTCGGGTAATTGAAGATCGACCTCACCTTGACACCCATCGACGGATCGCCAAGGTCGTTAGCCGCCCCGTAGCCGTCATACAGATACCAATCGGCATAGAAACCATCGAAGCCTATACCATCAGACTTCATAACGGTCCCGGCCAGCTTCACGCGGAGACCCACGTTCTGCAGACCGATGCCGCCGGTGATACCGTTGCACTGCCCGAGCTTGGCGCCACCGATGCTCCTGCTAGTCACACCCAGCGGAGCGACTTTCTGCCCGGAAGGACCGGATGTATAGTCGGTAACCTTGAACGTGCGCTCACCGGTCACGGAATCGGTGCCCAGCGTGCCGACTAATCGGGTAAAGGAATCGCCGGCCAGAGGGGTAAACGAATTATTACCCACCATGCGAATACCGAATGTCCTGTCGGAGTTCTCGGCATAAGAGAACGCCATATTCGCGGCATCGATCAGGGTAACAACCATAGGATCCGCATCGTTCTGGAACAGCACGGTCTGTCCGTCATTCATGTTCCTGAACGCCGCCGGATCGGGGAATGGATGCATAACAACGTCAGTCGGTTTACCCGGCTTGATTACGTTACTGGTCGTCTCGGACCAGAAGCCCCACGGCGTATCGGTCCAGCAGACAACACCCTTCACATCGACAACATCGCCGACTTTCGGATAATAGCATCCGACCGTGGTCTTTGTATCGATCTCCACCTTTATGGACTTAAGCGTAGGATCAGTCTCGCTTGCCGGCACATTTATAATGAATTCCGAGAAGCGATAAGAGACGCCGTCCCAGGTTAGAGGATCGAGAGCCTGGTTATTCACAACAGCCGACGGAACAACCTGCGCACCATTGATGTAGACATAGCGGCCCCAGGTCTTGTCACCGTCCATTTTGACATAGTCCTGCGGAGCATTGTTCCAATAGAACTGGACCGGGTCAGGATAGGTATTTCCGGTGGAGATCAGCTTCGGAGTTGAGGTCGGCAGGATGTAGCCGTCCTTGTCACCGGAATTGATCGTCCAGGTACCTTCCACGAGCACCAGGTCACCCTCGTTGAAGTAAGGATCGCTCGTTCTCTGATATACAAGGCAGCCCTGCTGCGTGTTGTTCCACTTGTTATCGGAGAGGACATAGTAATCCTGGATACCGTTGCGGCCGGTCTGCGCCGACTGCCTCATAACGACGGCAGCGCAGGCAACAAACTGCGCATCAGGACGCCGATCAGTGCCGACAACGATCGTGTCGCGAACATCGAGCGGCGCAAGCTTCGCGTCATGGTTCACAGTTTCCAGGTGCGGAACGGTGATGTGGGTGCCGTTGGTAGTCGACCAGCCGTTCTTGGAAACGGCGATAGCATAGCTCTTTCCACCGGTCATATCGAGGGAGAAAGACCCATCGGCTGCGCTGACCGTGGTTTGAACGTCACCGTCACCCGCATCAGCCGTAACCGTCGCGCCAGCGATATAATACGAAGGCAGCACGGTAGCGTAGACCTTCCCTGTAAGCACGCCATCGGTTACGCGAGTATTCAGCGAAGCAGTGCTGGGCGGGATCGCTCCGGCCTGGCTGTAGGCATACACAGTAGCGGCATGCGGACCAGCTACATCACCAACCTGCGCGGTAAGCTGACAGCGGTAAATCGCCTGGTTGCCGTTACCGGAAACGAACGTGCCGTTGAATGTAGTCGTTCCGCCGGCGCCGTAGTTGGCTACAATCTTCACCGACGCGATATCGCTGTAACCCGCAAGGTCTTCGACAGTCACGTCAACAGCGGTATTAGTCGCCCCATCAGCATTCACAACCACGGGGTTCGGGGTAACGTTAATAACGCGGGGCTGATAGCTGCAAAGAACAGTGCCAGCATTCTGGGTAACCGTCACACCGGTATCTGGCATCGAGTAAAGACCGAATGTATATGAATATCCTGCCTCTCCTTGAATACTGCCCGCAACAGCAACGTTGCCAAAAGCATCAGCATTCATAAATCGCGGGAAATTCGCACCGCCGGAAACAGCTGTCGCCGCGAAGGTGAGCTTGGCAGCTGAAGCGGCATCGGCGGCTGAAAGGTCGGTGCCTGCCGGGAACTGATAGAACGCGATGGTAGCATCAGGATCGCCGGTACCTTGCACCCATCTTCCAACAAGGATAGATCCATCGGAAAGGGTAGTAGCGCATGTCGGTCTGGTTATGGCGCTATTGAACGCCACACCGGTTCCATCCCAGTTAATGCTGAAGATACCACCATTCGCTGGTGTAGTATTCATGCCCTGATAACCGGGGAGGATGAGTTTACCATTAGCCTGGAAATAGGGCTGATACGGTTTGGTGAAATAATCCGGGTTTGCAACCCATTTCCAAAGTCTGCTGGAGGGATTAGCTAAGCCACTTGCATTCTCTCCGGAAGCAACCGTTATTCCAAACTGCGTTCCGGCATTCCAGTGGGTGTCCGCCAGCTTCAGCGTGTCGCCGCTGCCGGCAGCCGCGAGACCGCGGCTGAACTGAGATACAGCTCCGGTAATAGCCGTATCCGTCCAGAAATCCCATCCCGGAGCCGGATTAGGCAGGTAGCTCGACCCGTCGGGCTCAAACCTGTAGAGCCTGCGGTTGGAGCGGTCGGTTACCCACACATGATCGTCCGCATCTATAGCGATACCCCATGGAGCGCTGCCACCCCAGTTGATACCGGTATCGTTCATCTTACCGATGTAGGTTCCGTCAGGGTCATACATCTCGATCTTCTTATAACCGGACTTGTAGTTGCAGGCATATACACGCCCGAAATACGGGTTCGGCTTGTCAACTGTCGGAACACGATTATTTATTGCTACCTGATAATAGGTGCGGGTAGCAGTATCGGCGGTAGTCTCCCATAGAGGAGAGAGCTGACCGGCGGTCTGTGCATTGCCGACCGCGGTTATGATGGCATCATACTGAACGCCGGAGGTTCCGCCCGTACCGTCCCAGACAATAACGTGCTTTCCACGCTTGGTCTCATCGGCGGGAGCGGTCTTAGTCACCGACCAAACAACCGGTGAAGTAGTCCCATGAGGAACTATACTCACTGTCACTGACGCTGTGTCAGCATTGAGAGTATAGCTTATGTTTGCTGGTAGATAGGCATCCGCGGACCATTTGTAGATCCCGACACCTGCCTGCGCCACACTGGTGATCAGTACAACAAGGCAGATCGCCAGCACGAGCCGTGCGGCATGTTGCATGTTAAATCCCCCTTAAAACTGTAGTTGTCACCTTGCAAATTAACCACCACAACATTTGCACACTATGTGACAACTTCTTTTTTGTGCGTAATCAATATCTACATTTTTTGCCTCCGACCACTACGCAGAAACTTTATGTCATCCAACCTGACTTGTCAATACATTTGCTCGTAAACAGGTAGTTTTACCTATACCAAATTCCATAGGCGGCAGCACAAGAGGGATTATTGCGCTCATATTGGTTGTTTTCTAAAGAACCCACCACACTCACAACTATCAGCGCTGGTATCAATGACTAGCGAAGCGCTCGGAGCCTAGAGCTTTTAATGTGAAAGATATAATTATAATTAAAGCTGCCGATAAAGCGCCGGACGCGGCGCATTCCAAAGGCGCTTCGCTAATCATTGATAGACAGACCTTTAATGAAAGCCTATTAAACATTCAAAATCAAAAATTGAAAATTCTCCATTCCCCGCTTTCCACCTAAAAATCTGAACTAGTACCTAAATTTATAGTTGACTGCACAGCTTAAAGTGGGTAACATCTCATCACTATGAAAACTCTACTATTGATACTGTCAACAGCTATCTACCTGTCACTACCCATACTCAGCCTCGGAGCAGAGCAGGCGCTTGAGAACTGGGACTTTACCAAGGCTTCCGACACGCTTGGTTGGACCACCGCGAGCGGCACGATGAAGCTCAATTCCACTGAAAAGGCGCTCACAGCCAGAGCCGGAACCGACGTCTCCAAGCTTATCAGCCCGCTCTTCGACATTAAAGCCGAACCCTGGCAATATGTCGAGATCGAGATGAAAAACGATGCCGACGGCACCGCGCTTCTTTACTACTCTAACACCACCGATGAGCCCTACGCCGGATTTCGTCCGCAGCTCTTCGCGCAGTTCATCGTAAAAGGAGATGGGAAGTATCATAAATACACCATCCTGCCATTCTGGCAGGCTCAGGGAAAGATAATCCACATCCGCCTCGATCCGCCCGGTAATTCCAGCTCGGTCCGTTCGATCAAAATCACGACCCCGGGCTCCGTAACTCCCATAACCGACACCTCCTTCAAATTCACCAACACCACCGCGAATTGGACTCCGCTCGGTTCCGCCGAAATCAAAACCCTCCCTGCCGGCTGCTCGATAAGCGGAGATAACGACGCGACTTTCATCTCGCCGCCACTCGATATGAACAGCCATGCCAACCACTGGGTCACCCTGCGCATCGCTTCGGCAACCGCGCACACGCTCCTTTTTCGATGGGCTACAGCCGACCGCATCGGTCTTCAGGTTGCGCCGATCCAGCTTCACGCCGACGGCGCAGTCCACAGCTATCCCATCGATCTTAGCAAAATCAGCGAATGGCACGGCAAGATCCTTGCAATTGCGATCTCACCCACCGATTCCGCCGAAAAACAAAGCGCCCTTCTCGAATCGATAACCTTCGGCAACTCTCCAACCGGTCCCGCGGAGCTCCGCATCAAACGCTTCGAGCTCTCCGACCCAATCACACGCGCCGGTGAGAAAGCGAAGATCGTAGTAGATGCGCAGAACGTCGGCAGCGAGGATGCGCGCACCATCAACGCCGTCGTGACCATCCTTCACGATACCACTCCCGAAGTGCTCCCCGTACAGACCCGCGACAAGCTCGCATCCGGTGAAATCGCCCACTTCGAGTGGACCTATACCTCCAAGCAGCCTGAAACACTTATGGCAGCGTGCAGCGCGGGAGCGCAGGGGGTAAGCCCTGAGCAGCAACAGGCATCGCTGCAGTTTTATCCTAAGCTCGATGACTCCCTGACGAAGGGTCTGACCTATGTCCCTGAGCCCCAGCCCGCCGACACCGGCGACTATCTAGTGGGCGCATATTACTTCCCCGGATGGCGCGACTACGGCGCATGGTCGGTCCTTAACGACTTCCCCGAGCGCAAGCCACTCCTGGGCTACTACAACGACGGCAGCCCCGAAGTCGCGGACTGGCATATCAACTGGGCGCTCTCCCACGGCATCAACTACTTTATATATGACTGGTACTGGCAGAAAGGTGGGCGCAGCCTCGAAGAGGGCCTTCGCGACGGCTTCCTCAAGAGCCGTTACGGCAGCAAGATGAAGTTCTGCCTGCTCTGGGCCAACCACAACGCCGCCGGCACCTCCTCCGAAGAAGACCTGATGAACGTCACCAGGTTCTGGATCGAAAACTATTTCAATAGACCCAACTACCTTAAGATCAATGGCAAGAACGTGATGGTCATATTTGCGCCGGGTCGATTTACCGAGGACATGGGCATCGAGGCGGTCAAGGCAGCATTTACGAAGATGCGAAAGCTCTGCGAGGACGCCGGGGTCGGTGGGCTCTACCTGGTAGCCTGCGCCGGCCCGGATAAAAATTTAGTAAAGCAGATCGTCGATGAGGGCTATGACGCCATCAGCGGCTACAATTATCCCTGGGCAGGCGACCGTGGGCGTAATGTCGCGCCGTATGAATGGATGGTAGACGGTTATAAGAATGTTTGGGACCAGATGACAGAACTCGCCTCAGGCATACCATATATCCCCCTCTGCGAAGCCGGGTGGGACTCTCGACCCTGGCACGGCATCAACGCACGCATCCGTACCGGTAAGACTCCTGAGCTCTGGCAGAAGATGCTCTCGAACGCGAAAGCTTACACCGATGATCCCAACCATAAGCTCCCCGAGGGCAAGAAGCTTATATTCTGCGAAGCGTGGAACGAATACGGCGAGGGTGACTATATCGAGCCACACGCGCAATATGGCTTCGGTTACCTCGAAGCTGTTCGACAGGTCTTCGCGCCCAGGAGTAAAGAGCCTGCACTGATCCTCCCCAAGGACCTTGGCATGGGACCTTATGACATCAAGAAACCCGAGGTAAAAATTTTCTGGGACTTCATCAAGCCCGAGGACCGCACATGGCGTTCCTGGAACACGAGCGAGCTCACCTACTCCGCAGATGGAATGGTAACATCTTCGACCAACGACGATCCCGCCCTTCTCGCGCCGGCCACGGAGATCAACGCGAGCAGTACAAAAACAATGGAGATCAAGCTAAAACTGGATAAATCAGGTGAGGCGCAGCTCTTTTTCACCCAATTCGGTCAGGGAATGAGCGAAGACAAGAGCGTAAGGTTCCGGGTCACCGGCGATAACCAATTCCACGTTTACACCGTGGACCTTTCAGCCAATGAATATTGGGAAGGGAAGATCGCTCAGATCCGCTTCGATCCAACTTCAGCTCCGGATTGCAAAATCGAAGTAGCTTACGTGAGGTTTAAATAATCGAATGTTAGCAATGGTCCTCGAAGCCCAGCATCAGCCCCTGAAGGCGATGGAAGTTCCGACGCCCGAGCCCGGTCCCGGTCGGCTCAGGGTCAAAATCCGCGCCTGCGGAGTGTGCCGGACGGACCTGCACATAGTCGATGGTGAGCTTTCTCATCCGAAGCTCTCCCTGATCCCCGGTCATGAGATCGTCGGGATCGTGGATAAGCTCGGTGAGGGGGTCGATCGTTTCAAACCCGGCGACCGGGTCGGCATCCCCTGGCTCGGCTGGACCGACGGGACATGCCGTTTCTGCCGAAGCAACCGCGAGAACCTCTGTGACAACGCCCAGTTCACCGGCTACACGATTGATGGAGGCTATGCGGAATACACCGTCGCCGACCAGCGCTACTGCTTCCCGATCCCCGAGGGATACCCCGACGCCCAGGCTGCTCCGCTCCTCTGCGCCGGACTGATCGGCTATCGATCTTATCGAATGACCAATGAAGCCCAGCGCCTGGGGTTATATGGCTTCGGAGCATCGGCCCATATTATCGCGCAAGTCGCCGTTCATGAAGGCCGCACTGTCTACGCGTTTACAAAACCCGGAGACACCGAAGGCCAGGACTTCGCCCGCAGCCTCGGCGCGACCTGGGCCGGAGGCTCCGATGAAGCTCCACCCGAAAAGCTCGACGCATCGATCATCTTCGCACCGGTGGGCGGACTGATCCCCCAAGCTCTTCGAGAAACCGACAAGGGAGGAACTGTCATCAGCGCCGGAATTCACATGAGCGACATCCCCTCATTCCCCTACTCGATACTTTGGGAGGAGCGCTCCATCCGCTCGGTAGCCAACCTCACCCGCCGCGATGGGCTCGAACTCCTGGCGCTGGCCCCCAAGGTTCCAATAAAAACCCACATCGAGGAATACCCCCTGACCCAGGCTAATAAGGCTCTTTCTGATTTGAGAGAAGGTAAGATAACCGGGGCGGCGGTGCTTATTATATAAGGTAGCAGAAAGAGAATCTTCAGTTTGCGAAGGGGGATTTTGCGTAGTTGCAGCCGCGAATTCAATAGCACAGGGGATCGGTGTATGATCTACACTCAATGTTCAACTTGACTATTGTCATTAACAGACCTATAGTGAATGGCAGCTAGCAGCTAACGGAAAAAGTCCAATCTGCTGCTGGAACGCTATCCAGCAGGAGGCTTCCAAAGTCAAAATCTAGACCAGAGGCCGTTTCTTGGCAACTCTGGAGCCTCGTTTTGTTTGGCTCCATTTTCCTGAATTTGCCAAGACCACTTTATCCGGTGGCGGCTAGTTTGCAGCTGCTATTTTCAGATCTAATTGTTGATAACCACTCCTATAGCGATATTCATGATACATTCAATTATCACGGTAACTATTGCATAGGTGATACTTATAATTGTGGGAGAAGATTTATCTATAGCTGCAACGACCATAAATTCATATCTTGAGTAACATCGAAAGATGCGGTAAAATCAAACTCCCCACAACATCAATTCGCGATTCCAAAGCCTGGAAACTGACTGCCATAACGATTCAAACTCCCGCAAATCGTCGAATAATTGAATTCGACTAAACGAACTGTTTTCGCGCTCAACTCACGCTCAGTTCGTTTTGTTGTAAACCCGAAATTTATCCATTATGAAACCCGACACAAGGCCCCTGGGACACCAGGACTCACGATGCCTTTCGACTTGGACTTTCGACTTAGATCATGGAGGAGCAAAAGATGGCAGTGCAAGATCTGGTAAGGAACATTTCCGAAAGTGTCTCGATGAGCGCCAATGTGAACGCGGTCTTCGGAGAAAGCCGCACCGTTGGAAACAAGACCATTATCCCCATAGCTGTAATTGGAATGGGATTCGGAGCTGGCGGAGGCGAAGGTAAGGCAACCGCCGAAGAAGGAGAAGCCGCTACTCCACAGGGCAGCGGAGGCGGAGGAGGCGGTGGCAGCGTAGCCCGTCCACTGGCTATTGTCGAAGTAACCGAGGGCGAAACCAAAATAATCCCGATTATCGATCTGAACAAGGTGGTACTTACGTCGATTATGGTAGGCGGCTGCATAACCGGAATGCTTATAAGAATGGTCCTGCGCCTTACAAAAAGGTAGAAAAGATGCAGTAAGCAGTTTGCATGCCTTGCATATAAACTGCTTACTGTAACCCCATCAGCATTCAAGCAATTAAGCCTGAGCAAGCGCTGCATCCAACTATGCCGCGAAAGGTTCGAAGCATACGCCATAAGCCTTCACCTACGGCCAATACTCATTACTCACTAATCATTACTAATTCCCTTTTCACCTTTTCGCTCCTTCGCGTTTTCGCGATTAAATTTCTCATCCCCACTTTCGCGATTAAAACTGCTGAGCTTTCTGCCAAACGCAAGTTTTGCTATAATTGCGATAGATTTACAATAGGCGGTGCCGCTCGATTATGGATAAAGTTTATGATGTAGCTATTCTTGGCGGAGGACCTGCCGGTCTTACCGCCGCTATTTACGCCTCCCGCGCCAGGCTTTCTACGCTTCTTGTGGAGAAAAACTACCCCGGCGGGCAGGTGATGATGTGCGACAAGATAGAGAACTACCCTGGTTATGTGGCGAGTTCTTCGGGTTATGAGCTCTGCACTTCGATGAAAGACCAGGCTGAAAAATTCGGGACCGAGATCAAGCTGACTGAGATTGTAAAACTGAGCCTCGATGGTCCTGAGAAAATTCTCCACGCAGCCGACGGCGAAGAGATTCGCGCGAAAACTGTAATTTTGAGCCTGGGCGCCCACCCCCGCCGCCTGGGAGTGCCTGGTGAAGCCGAGTTCATCGGCAGGGGAGTTTCGTACTGCGCCGTTTGCGATGCAGCTTTCTTTAAGGGAAAGAAGCTGGTGGTTGTGGGTGGAGGCGACACTGCGGTTGAGGATTCGAGCTTCCTGACCCGCTACGCCAGCAGCGTTACAATAGTCCACCGCCGCGATAAATTCCGCGCCCAGCGCATTATTCAGGAGAGAGCCCTAGATAATCCCCTGATCGATGTGACATGGAACAGCGTGGTGAAAGAGATAGGCGGAGCGGACAGCGTGGAGCATGTGGTTCTGCAGAATGTGCTTACGAAAGAGGAAAAGCAGGTGCCAATCGACGGCGTGTTCGTTCTGATAGGCCTTGACCCCAACACGAAAATGCTCGATAACCAGATAACCCTCGACGAAATGGGCTATATTGTAACCGACGAAAACATGCAGACCAACGTACCCGGAGTCTTCGCAGCCGGCGACGTCCGCCATAAGCTTCTAAGGCAGATAGTAACCGCCTGCGCCGACGGCGCCATAGCCGCCACCGCCGCCGAAAAATACATAGAAAGCGCCGACTGGGCCGCCGCGCACCATAAGAAAGCTTGACGTCAAAGCCCGTCGATGCTAATATATAGTTACTAAAGGATGCGGGAGTAGCTCAGTTGGTAGAGCGCTAGCCTTCCAAGCTGGATGTCGCGAGTTCGAGCCTCGTCTCCCGCTCCATT
>Ga0123519_10001415_pt1 | contig 41011 bp, 37 predicted proteins | sample YelNatPaOPRAMG02_FD_87396 | JGI IMG/M metagenome (GOLD analysis project Ga0123519, IMG submission 87396) | Hot spring microbial communities from Yellowstone National Park - Yellowstone National Park OP-RAMG-02 (version 2) | ecosystem: Environmental > Aquatic > Thermal springs > Hot (42-90C) ...
TTTTACCGAAACATTTCCAAGTTTTTTATGAACAGTTGTTCCCATTATTGCTTTTGCAAATATGTGAAAGACATCTGTTCCAACAGCAAGAATTCCTTTGACACCTGCTGCCATCAGAGCAGGCGTAATAATAAATCCACCGCCAGCGCCAATACATCCGGTAATCAAACCTGCAGCAAGACCTACTGCAATCGAGACAGTAAAGATTAGATTTGAATAATGAGCAGGAGCATAAGCTGTCTTGCCACCGATAATGTCTGCTGCATTAATCCATGATACTGCAAGAATAGGCAGGAGAAGTATGAAGATAATAAGAAGTTTTTTTCGGTTTCTAATGATGTTCATGGATACTTCATAATCCCATTTAGCATGAGCTATTGAAGCAGCCATGAAAAAATCATAAGTCTTTCTTAAAAAACTCATGTCTCATCCTCCTTCAATTGATTAGTTAATAAGATTAACTTATAAATATGAGAAGTATTCACCCCCTTCCTTATTTTAAAATTTACTCTAAAAAAGCTATGTAAAGAAGCTTTTTTGAAAAAAAGCCAAAACATTATTAATTAATATCTTTATAACAATTCAATTATAAAGCAATATATATGGGAAAGCTAATGAAAGTCAAGAAATAAATTTACTGTTGCTATTTTATTTATTAATATATATTTATTTATAATTATATGAATTTATAATATTTATTTAATTTGAAATAATAAATCAAGCCACAAAATCTGTTTGCCGGGGGTGAGAGTGAATTAGTAGTCAAGTATAAGAAGATATTGTTAAAATATAAAGGTTCTTAAAAATAGATTTTAAATTAATTTAAATAAAAAATGACTGAAATAAAAGAAAAGAAGAAAAATGCAAGTCATCTTAAGATAATCATACTATTATTGTTTATCCTTATTTTTTCCGGGCTGACTATCTTTCTTCATAGCAGGACTGCTTCAGATGCCCTTAAGGACATTATAATTCCCGAACTTGAGCTCGCAACAGGTCAAAAATTAGAAGCTAAAAAAATATCAATAAACATTTTACCATTATATGTTATTGCAAAAGATTTAGTTATAAAGGAACCAGCAGGCGCTACTATTCTTTCAACTAAGAAAGTTAAAGCCTATGCATCTCTCTCGGAAATTTTCAATAAAAGGATAATTCTAAGAAGACTTGTTATTGAAGAGCCTGTCATTACTTTATCTAAAAATAAATTAGAAGAGATAATAAAGCATGTAAGAACTTATCTCGAACAGGAAAGAGAAAAAGCATTTAAAGTGAAAATTAAAGTTGTCGAAGTCTCTCAGGGTGATTTATTACTAAGTGATGAAATGCTTAATGCACAAGCCAAGGTAAAAGGCTTATCCGGTGAATTTATTATTGGCGATATCCAGAAGCTTGATACAAAAATAAAAGAACTTAAGTTTTTGAAGAAAGACTGGCCTGAAATATTATTTGGTACCTATGCGGCTATAGATTTCAATAAAGATCGGATAGAAATAAAGAAACTTCAAATAGATGCATATGGGTCAAAAATAAGCAGTACAGGTTATTATTCTGAAGGCAAAGGGTCTTTTTCAACAGAAATTTCCTTGATAGTCAGATCAATTAAAAAACTCCTTAAGCTTGAAACGAGCGGTGAAGGAAGTGTCTTTGTTAAAGGGAATGTTAATTTAATAGGAAATCATTCTCAGATATTAACTGAAAAGAATTCAAAATCAAATAGAATCAAACTTGAAGATATAGTACTTGATTTGAAATTAAACGGAAGATTCTATTTGCAAACGCTAATGGAAATTTTAAAAGTTAAGGAAAAAGTCGAGGGATTCACTGATTTTGAAGGACAGATAACAGGAAGTCTTAATGATATATTTGCCATAGGAAAAGCAAATATGAAAAATGGAAATCTCTTCGGTGTTGAAATAGATGCTCTCGGAACTGAAATTACATATAAAAATGGGTTAATGGAATTTAAAAATGGTGATGCACATCTTTATAATGGTTCTGCAAAGGCAGAAGCATCAATACATCTGCCGGTAGTTGATTATTTTACCTTGAATATTAAATTCCGGGATACTGATAGTAAACCCCTTTTAAATCTTATTGGATGGGATCCCGGAATACCATCTGGCAAAACAGACGGAGAATTATTTTCAGAAGGGAAGTCTTTTAGTCCCATTGGTAATTTTATTTATAGATCACGTATCTCTGTACAGAAAATATGGTTTAAAAACTATGATAAACCTACAGAAGATGTTCTTTCAAGAATAAATTCTATCAAAGGAGCCTTTTCTTTAAAAGATAATATGCTGTCTCTTTCTAATATTTTAATTAATACAAATTTGACAAATGCCGAACTTAACGGAGTTCTTGATATTAGAGAAAAAAACATTAATTTAAAAGCAAAATTACATTCGGATAATTCTTCTGATCTTGTGTTGCCTTATTATAAAGAAATTAAGGGCTCAGCTGATTTTTCAGGAGATATTAAGGGTACTTTTGATGACCCGAAAATCTCGGGGAAAATTTTTATGAAAAAAAGTGTTATTGAGGAATATCCTGTCTCTGATATTGAAGCTTATGTTAATTATCATAAAAATCTTCTCGAAATTTATGAGGCTGTTTTTAAATCAGAAAACGAGCAGCATTCTGTTAAAGGGAAAATATTTTTCCCCGAGGCACAAAAACTTTTTAACCTTTCAAGACCTGTCTATGATATTAGTGCAACCATTAAAAATGCAGACTTTGGTAAAGCAGTTAAGATTTTTTACAGGGACTTCGATGGCACAGGTAGGATGAATGCTGATATAAAATTAACAGGCAAAGGAGAATCTCTTCAGGTTAAAGGAAATGGAACTGTGGAAAAAGCCACAGTATTCAAATTGCCATTTGATTCAGGAAGCTCGAAATTTGAGTATTCAGGCCACACTTTTTCCCTGAAAGATGCCAAACTTCGGAAAGGTGATTCACTGGTAAAAGCAGAAGCTTCTTTTTCTTCCGGGGATAGGTTTTCATACAATGCATTATCTGAAAAATTTTATCTAAAAGACGCAATAGCCGGAAGAATTCCGGAAAATGCTGTTTTTTCATTTGAATCAAAGGGACATGGTACTTTTGATAATCCTGATATAATTTTTCTTGCAAAAGCAACAGAAGGAACTTTCAGGGGTAAAAATATAATAAACGGCTCAGTAACAGCAACTATTAAGAACAGAGATATATCTTTAAATGGTTCTCTGTTTAATGAAAGTCTGAAAATAAAGGGAAGCGGATATTTTGATGATAAATTATCATGGAATGCAGACATAATCATACAGCAGGGAAGATATGATTTTATCGCAAGCACATTTTTTAAGGAAGTCCCAGAAGATCTTCAGTTGAACCTTGAAGGAAAAATAAACATTAAAGGGGACAGGCAAAATATTTCTGCAATTGCATATATTGAACATTTAACCCTTTCATTGTATGGCCAGACTTTTACAAATGATACACCTGCCCATTTTTCTCTAAACAATAAAAAATTCTCAATCAAAATGGTGACCATTAAAAGTGGAGCTTCTTCTTTTAAAATTTCTGGTGGGTTTGAAATAGGCAAAGAATATGATTTAATGTTCGAAGGAAGAACAAATCTTGCTCCATTAAAGGGGCTCTCAAGAAAAATCGGTTATCTTAAAGGTGACTCCGAATTTAAATTATCCATAAGCGGAAGATGGGATGATCCAGAGATTAATGGAAGCATGATATTAAAAGATACTTCATTTGGCCTCAAAGATTTCCCTTCTTATATCAGTTCAATTAATGGGAATCTCAATATAGATGAAGACAGGATTGTTCTTGAAAAACTAACCGGTAAAGTGGGTGGTGGAGATGTTTCTCTTTCAGGAGTTGTTTATCTCAAGGGGCTGTCAATAAAAAGATTCTATGTCCAGGCAAACGTTGATAATGTTACCACGACTTATTCGAAAGATTTTAGCGTGACTTTTGACGGCAAATTGCTTTGTAGAGGGACATCAGATTCAATGAACATCAACGGTGATGTGAAGATAAAGAGAGGACGATATAAAGAAATGGTGGAATGGAGAAGCTGGCTCCTTGCTGTAAAACCAAAAGAGACAATCAGACCCGAAGTCTCTATTTTTGAGAAAGCACAATTGAACATAAGAATTTCCGGCGATGAAAATATTTTAATTGATAATAATATTGCAAGAACACCGGTAAAAATCAGAGGAGATATGATACTTAAGGGCACTATTTTAAGTCCTATTATTTTTGGAAGGGTTGAATCAAATGAAGGATATGTATATTTCAGAAATAATGAATTCAAGATTATATTTGCAAGTGTTGATTTTGCGGATCCAAACAGAATAAAGCCTGTTATCAATCTTACTGCTGAAACTCTTGTGAAAGGATATAACATAAGACTTGCCCTTGAAGGTCAAATGGATCATTTCAATCTTGCCCTGTCTTCTGACCCGAGACTTGATGAAGTTGACATACTTGCTTTATTAACAGTAGGACAGATTGGAAAACAACTAAAAGGTCTTGAAGGTGGAATCGGCGCTGGTGAAGCAACATCATTTATAACAGGCAAAGTGCAGGATGTTATTGAGGAAAGACTGCGTTCTATTACAGGACTTGATAGATTTCAGGTTGAGCCGTATATTTCGACAAAAACAGGAACTGTTGGCCCACAGGTTACTGTATCTAAAAGATTAATAGGAGACAGGTTGTTTGTTACATATACCAATTCAATTGGTGCATCCGAAGAACAAATAATAAAACTTGAATACCTGGTCGGGAAAAATGTATCTTTGATAGGTCTTAGAGATGAAAGAGGAAGTCTTGGTGGTGACATTAAGTTCAGATTTGAGTTTAAATAGATATGTATGAAAAGTCTTGTTCTGGATAAAATTCGGGTTTTTTATCTTTTTTGTGTATTTATTGTTTTTCTATTTGTAACATATGCACATGCCTCGATAGTTTCAGAAGTGGAAGTCAAAGGACTTTCATCTATTCAAAAGGACGAACTGCTTTATCTTCTCGGTATTCAAGTCGGCGAAAACATAGATTCCGATATTGTCCGTAAAGGCATAAAAAGAGCTTTTTTAAAAGGAATATTCGATGATATTTCTGTTAGTGCCGAAGATGGTGAAAGGGTAAAAGTATCTATTTTGGTAAAGGAAAAAGATTCTGTCAGAAAAATTTCTATATCAGGACAGCATGATGTTTCAACAAAAAAAATAAGAGAAATTTTTCCAATCAAAGAAGGTCAATATTTGTCCTGTGAGCCATTTGAAAGGGCGATTGACGAACTAAAAAAAGAATTATCTTTTCTTGGATTTCCTCATGCAGAAATTGCTATAAAGACAGTTAGACTTAAATCTCCATATAAAGTTGATATTAAGCTCGAAGTAAATACAGGAATTCCAGAGATAATAAAAAGAATTGATATTAATGGCCCAGAAGAAATTAAGTCTGTCATGAAGCTAACTGCTGGAAGTATATTTAATAGGTCAATTCTAAAAAAAGATTTAGACAGAATAAGGGCATATTATAAAAAGAAAGATTATTTCAAGCCTTTGATAAGCGAACCCATTTTTAAAGATGGCGTCCTCTCATTTTCAGTCAATCCAGGAAAACAACTCAAAATAAATATAAGCGGTAACAGTTCAATATCAGACAGGAGGCTTTTAAGAGAACTTCCTTTTTCAGAAGCAGAGGATTTTAATGATGATATTTTACAGGAAGCTTTAAGCAGATTGCTTCATATATATTACACAGAGGGTTATGCATTCGCCCAGATAGCGCCTGTTGTTTCAGAAAAAAACAATATTATCAATGTAAACTTTTTTATATTTGAAGGACCTTTGGTGGAAGTTGGCAGAATATCTTTTAGCGGCAATACAATCAAAGAAAATAAGCTCAAGGAAATAATGTCACTTAAAGAAGGTAAAATCTATAATTCCGAGATTCTTGATTCTGATAGAGATGCTCTAAAGGACTTTTATAATGCGCTTGGCTATTTAGATGTATATGTGGAGGAAATTCAGGCAGTATATGATGGTTCAAATGAAAAGATGGATATATACGTGACTTTAAATGAAGGTAAAAAAACACTGATAAATGAAATTCAAATATCAGGTGCATCTTCTGTTCTGAAAAATGAAATTAAGGATCTAATAAACATAAAAATTGGAGATGCTTACAATGAAGTTGATATTGCGAACGCAAGGTATAGAATTATCGAGTCGTATATATCAAAAGGATTCCCGGATGTGAAAGTCGAAGTTAAACGTGAGATAAGAAATGGGAGCGCTTCTCTGTTATTTAATATAAATGAGGGTCAGTTAGTTCTATTCGGAAAGACAATTGTAACCGGCAATCAAAAAACAAAATTTAATGTAGTAAGAAGGGAATTACAACAGAAAGAGAATACCCCATTTGATGCCAGTCTTCTGTCTAAAGAAAGACAAAAGCTTTATAAACTTGGTTTATTTTCAGATATTTATATGGAACCTCTTGACACTTATGAAGGTAAGAAAGATGTACTGATTAGACTAAAAGAAGGAAATGCAGGAGCTATAGAAGTAAGTCTGGGATATGCTGAATATGAACAGTATAGAGGAATTATTGATTTATCTTACAGAAATCTTATGGGAATGAACAGGGAAGCCTCATTGCGTCTGGAATTGAGTTCCCTTGAAAAACGTTATGTATTGCAATATTATGAGCCATGGTTTATGAAAAAAGAACTTCCTTTTAGAGTTTTTATTCTTGGTGAGGATAAAAGAGAAATTAATATAGATACCCGTGAAACTCGCTATAAACTAATAAGACACAGTATCGCTGCAGGATTTGAGAAAAAAATAAGTAAGGTATTGAGAGGTGAATTATACTATGATTTTTCACTTGTAAATACTTTTGATGTTAAACCTGATGTGGTCTTAAGCAAGGAAGATACTGGTACTCTTATTATAAGTGGTCTTAGAATAGGACTTGTTTATGACACAAGAGACAATCAGTTTTACCCTAAAAAGGGCATTTTTTCTGGTGTGGCTCTAAAGTTTACTTCACCAATATTTCTATCAGAAACGAATTTTGCGAAGCTTACAGTTTATGGAAATATTTATCATGAAATAGCCAGGGGTTTAGTTTTAGCCGCTTCATTAAGGGGTGGTGTTGCTCAGGGATATTTTGATACAAATGAACTTCCAATTGTAGAACGTTTTTTCCTTGGTGGAAGAACAACAGTGAGAGGGTATGATCAGGATACTCTCGGTCCAAAAGGAAGCGATGGCAACCCTATTGGCGGAAATGTGTTTTTAATGGAAAATCTTGAATTAAGAGCCTCGGTCAGTAAAAATTTTGGTGTAGTTGCATTTATTGATGGCGGAAATGTATGGGTAAAAACAGGAGATATAAATATCCCTGATGTTAAATTCACTGCTGGATTAGGCTTAAGGTATAATACTCCTGTTGGGCCTGTTAGAATTGATTACGGCAGAAAGTTACAGAGAGAAAGTGGTGAAAGCGCTGGTGAAATACATTTCAGCATAGGCCATGCTTTTTAATATTTAAAATTAATATACTTTTTAGGTTACATATTACAGGTAATATTATGAAAAAACAGGTTATTTGTTCCGTAACATTTATATTTTTTATAGTGTTCAATTCAGTAGTTTCTGGCGGGATAAACGATAGAATTGTTGCGTATGTAGATACACAGGCAATAACCCTGAGTGAACTTGAAACTAAATTCTTGGAAACGAAAAAAGTTCTTCCTGAAATAACAAAAGAGGAAGTTCTTAATACTATGATAAACAGGGTTTTATTGCTCGGCGAGGCAAAAAAAATCAGGCTTGAAGCGCCAACAGATGAAGAAATTTTAAATGAATATATAGATTTAAAAATAAAATCACTTATCAGAGTAAAAGAAGAAGATATACATGATTTTTATAGAACCAATCCCGACAAATTTGAGGGCAAACAAATAGAGGATGTTTGGGATGAAATTGAAACATATCTTGTTGAGCGGGATTTAAACGAATATTTAAAAAGACATATAAATGAACTTAAAGCAAGAACGTGTGTTAAAATTCAACTCTAAGAATAGACAAAGAATTTTCAGGGGATATGAAAACTTTTAATGTTTATAAACATTATGCGTTTGGTTACCAGGCAGTTAAGATTGGTTTCTCATGGCCAGGATTTTTGTTCTCGGTAATTTGGCTCTTTATAAAAAAGTTATGGGTGCATGCTTTTATATTAATATGCGGCATTGTCTTGTTAACATCAATAGAAATTTATTTCAATAATGTTGAGACATCTGTAATGGTAATCATAATTGAATTTGGAATTTATATTATAGTTGGCTTAAATGGAAATAAATGGTACATGAATAATTTGAAGGAGCACGGGTTTGAGCTTTTGGCAACTGTGAAGGCAAACAACCCTGCTTCTGCGATACAACAAGTTGTTAATACCTGATTTTAAATAATTATACAGAAAGAACATATTATGAAAAAAATTGCGATAACTATGGGAGATTCGGGCGGAATAGGCCCTGAAATTATTCTTAAGGCACTGAGTTCCTCAGATCTCAGGAAAATATGCATACCTGTTGTAATAGGAGATATATCTGTAATTGAATCAGCAAAAAAATTATTAAGGCTTCCCGCAAGATTAAAAGCAATAGAATCAATATCTGAGGCTAAACCAGCAAAAGATAGTATTTATATAATCCACGAATCCAATTCTATAAAAAATAAAATTATGAATAGACCTACTCTTGAAAGTGGAAGAGCATGTATTTTATTTATCCAAAAGGCTGTTGCTCTTGCTTTAAAAAAGGAAGTTGATACTATTGTTACTGCTCCAATTTCAAAAGAATCACTCAAGATGGCCGGGAGCAAATGGCATGGCCATACAGAAATGCTCGCAAATCTCTCCAGGACAAAAGATTATGCGATGATGTTTGCAGGCGGACCTTTAAAGATTATTCTCGTAACAATCCATACTGCATTAAGAAATGTACCTGATTTAATTACAAGAAAGAAGATATTAAAAACAATCCGCCTCGCAAAAATAGCTTGTGAAATGTTCTCAATAAAAAATCCGAAGATAGCAGTTGCGGGGCTGAATCCACATGCAGGAGAATCTGGAATATTCGGAGATGAAGAAATTAGAAAGATAACTCCTGCGATTAAATATGCACAGAAAGAAGGGATTAATGCTAAAGGACCATATCCACCTGATATTATATTTCATAAAGCATATAAAGGTGAATTTGATATAGTAATTTGTATGTATCATGATCAGGGGCTGATTCCATTGAAAATGATTGCTTTTGATAAAGGAGTAAATATCACAGTGGGTCTTCCATTCGTAAGAACATCACCTGATCATGGGACAGCGTATGACATTGCATGGAAAGGAATAGCTGATCCTTCAAGCATGATTGAAGCTATAAAACTTGCAGTAAAATTGAAAAATTAACCCAGAAAGTGCAGATAACAAAAATAAAATTATTTAATCTGCCTGAGGCGGGCAAGCCCGAGACTAATAGGCTGAAGGCAAACATCTGATGGCTCAGACTTCAGATACCAGCCATATAGTAATCGGCTTCGCCCGGATAGGCGAAAGAGATGATTTGTAATTTTTTAAATATGAAGGATGATAATTAATAGAAAAAATGATGAAACCAGGAGTAAATAATATAAACCTACAAACAACAAAATCTCCGGAAGATATTATTTACCTATTTAAGACAAAAAAAGTGGATAAAGATTGGTCATTTGTTGATTACAAACCATCGGATACCGGTAAATGGTCTCATGGTTACCACAGATATCCAGCAAAATTCATCCCTCAATTAGTGGAAAAGTTAATTGATGAGTATGTTTCTTATAAAGAAGCCCATATAAACGACCCATTTATGGGCTGCGGGACGACTATTGTTACTGCTATTTCCAGAGGATTTAAAGCAAGTGGAACAGACATAAATAAAATTGCTCATCTTATTACAAGGGTGAAATCAACACCAATAGAACCAGGATATCTCAATAAAAAAATTGAACAAATTATGTTTAGATTAAAAGTTTTAAATGGAAAACAAATAACACTATTTGATAATAAGATTGAACCATTAATCCCTCAAAAACATATTGATAGAATTAACTACTGGTTTACAGAAGAAAACAAAAATGAACTTGGGAAAATATTAAGAGTAATTTATGATGAAAATGATGAAGTTATAAGAAATTTCTTTCTTGTTGCCTTCAGCCACATTTTAAAAAACTGTTCTATATGGCTTCAAGGAAGTACAAAACCAACCCGAGATTTAAAGAAAAAACCGGCTAAACCTTACGATGCACTACGGAGACATTTATTGAAAATGCAAAGTGGAAATGAGGCTTTCTATAAGGTAGTTACTAATAGAATTAGAGAAAATATAAATCAATACTTAAATATAGCGATTGGAAATGCAAAAAAACAACCTGTGCTTGATGAAACCGTAGATTTGATTGTAACATCAAGCCCTTATGTGACTAGTTATGAATATGCAGACTTACATCAATTATCAACTATATGGCTTGATTTAGCAGATGATTTGACAGACTACAAAAAGGGATTTATTGGTACATCTTATAAAAAGTATGAAAATAAAAAATTGAGAAGTGCGATTGCTATGGATATATTTGATAAAATGTCTAAAAAAACAAAAAAAACAGCAAAAGAAATAGAGGCTTTTTTCATTGATATGGAGGAAGTCTTTGACGAGAGTTTTAGAATTCTAAAACCTGGCGGTAGATGTTGCTATGTCATTGGTGATACGAAACTGAAGGGTATTAATATACTAAATGCCGAAGTTTTTGCTGAGAGTTTGCAGTACTCCGGTTTTAAATTCGATAGACTAATAAAAAGAGAGATCCCATCTAAAATCCTTCCACAAAAGAGAGATGAAAAAACAGGCAGATTTGCCAACAACCATGAAGCAAACTCTGAAGCGTATCCTATAGAATATATTGTCATTGGATTAAAGGAGTAAATAAATATGAAATTTAATGATTTGAAAAATCTATATATAAAAAAGAAAGAACAGCTTGGCGTAGACTCATACAAACACATCTCAGAACTATTGAAAGAAGCAAAAAGGATTCATAAGCAGGACTGGTTGAAATCCCCTACACCTAATAGAGACCACGAACAAAGTTGGCGAGCATTCAAAGGGAAAAATTTAGAAAAGCTTGTCCAATACATTATCACAGATGAAGTAGAGGAATTGGGCATAAAAGTGGTTAATGGTAATCAGCTGGAAAGAAGTAATAATTTATCTAAAGAATTAAGTCAGGTAAAACGTAATTTGGCTGTTGACTATGGAGAATTTGGATTGCATTTACCAGATGTAGATATAATTATATACAATCCAGAGAATTATAGAGTGCTTGCTGTAATTTCAAGTAAAGTAACTTTAAGAGAAAGAATTGCCCAAACAGGATATTGGAAACTTAAGCTTTTTCAAGATCAAGCGACAAAACATATTAGAGTATATTTTATAACTCCTGATGAGGATGGCACGCTAACGCATAAGAAACCAGCTAAAAAAGGAAGAGCAATAGTAGAAGTAGATTTAGATGGTAGTTATGTCTTGACTGAAGAAGAAATAGAAGAGAGTAGCAAAGTCAAACTTTTCGAGTATTTTATAGATGATTTGAAAAAATTATTGAAAAATGGAGAAGGATAATATGGAGAGAGAGCAAATTGAAAAAGAATTTAAAAAAATTGATTACGAACTTAGAATAAATAAACCAAAGGTTATACCATATCCTCCAGATGTTGTCAAAAGAAGAACTTTTTTACTTTTTGCGCAAGTTCATTTGTGTAATATTTTAGATCACAAGGCAAAAAAAGATAAATGCAAGGAAAGATTTGAAACTGATATGTATCGCATAGTAATGGACACCTATTATAATTGGGATAGAAATGAAAGAAGATAAACCAAAATTTGAGACAACAACATTGTGGGACTTTTCAACCCAAAATTATGGAGACAGACCACATGGTGACAATAAATATTCTGGGGTTACGCCTGCATTTGTTATTTGGAATCTCATCCAGAGATACACAAAAGAAGGAGATTTAGTAGTTGACCCCATGTGTGGCAGTGGGACCACTATAGATGTTGCTAAGGAGTTGAATAGACGGGTAATTGGATACGATATTGCTCCTTATAGAGATGATATTATTCAAAATGATGCGAGAAAAATACCATTGGAAGATAACTCCGTGGATTTTGTGTTCATTGATTCTCCATATTCTGACAATATCAAGTATTCAGACCATCCTGCAGATATAGGTAAAATTTCATGTGAAAAAGAGAAATTTTTTGCTGAACTAGAAAAAGTGGCACAAGAAATATGCAGGATATTGAAACCCGGAAAGGAAATGGCTTGGCTTATTGGGGACCATTGGAGAAAAAAATCAGGGTTTATACCTGTAGGCTTCAAAATATATCAAATACTTATTAAATATTTTGAAACCGTAGACATTGTTTGTGTTGCCAGACGTAACCAGACATCAAATACTCCAGTTTGGCACGAGAGGGCGAGAAGATTTAATTTCTACCTTCGTGGATTCAAATATTTGTTTATTATGAGGAAAAAATAGGATTTAATTGCTACTTCGCCTAATACAGGATAAGAGGAGCGTTCGCCAGAGACGGATTTATCAAGTTTATACTACACAAGAAATTCCTTTATATTAGAACCGATATCCAAATTGTCGCTTTGCTCTATTTTTGGTATAGGGATGGCGGATGAGCCAAAGGCAATAACAGATAAAAGATTCTCACCAAGATCTGCTCTAAGTCTCTCCGTTGCCCGTCTTATTGCTTCTTTTTCAATGGTAAACATATTGTATCCTTTAAATAATTCAAACACATTTAGTCTAAAATATAGACCATGGGCTATACACTATATCACAGTCTCAACATTCCAATGAGAGCATTTTTAATGAATGCCACTGTCTTGATAGCCTTCTTCCTGTGTTATAAATTGCTTATAAACATAAGGGATGAATTAAGTGTATACGTTTAAAAATTGTCAGAGCCCATGCGAAAGTTGAGCTTGTAAATATCGCACTTGATAGAGCAGGAGGTAAGCAAAAAGGGCATTTTGTGGTTGTTAGTGGAAAAAGGTCTAAGGATACAGCCATTTTTGTGCCGAGAAGAGAGTGTCGGCTTGACAAGAAAATTATTATTGTGATATAAATTTAAACAAATGTAAATTTATTTATATATAAAGAAAGTTTAACGATGAAACGAGAAGGAACTTTTGCAGTCTTTCAAAGATTAAGGAGGGAATATATCTTAAACAGACAAATAGGCAGATTTTATGAACATATAAGGGTGAGAAATAATTATAGACAAAATAGCTTGCTTTGCAAGCCATTTTTTAGTCATAACATTAACTTCAAAGAGTTTATAAGATGTTTAATTATTATCAGTTTTTCTTTTTCTTTTTTCTCTAATAATACTTTGTCTTCCATTGAATGAATATGTGATTTAACAGGTAAAACGAATATGAATTATTCAGTTAAATGCCACATATCAGAAATATTGAAACTTCCATTTGTTGATCATTTCATTTTTCATAATAATATAATTTTTAAAATGACAGATCTATTAGGAACATGGACCCAAGAGAAATAGAAATTAATTAGTATTTTATTAATAATTAATATATCACTTAATTATTATAAAGAGTTTATTCAGGATTACTATGGATTGAATGTTTACATTTATGTCACAGAAGCTTTTTTAAAAGGAAAATAAAACAGTAAGAAAAATATTATTTCTGGTATTATTAACCTTCAAATGGATGCTACTGTTTAAATGATGCGAAAAATGAAAAATTGAAGACACTCTATAAATTTAAAATACATTTCAAAGGAGATATAAAAAATGATTCATTCTATGAGAAATTTTTTCCACGTTATTATAATATCTTGTTATTTATTTCTCAGTGGTTGTGTTGCAGCAGCAGTTCCGGTTGTTGCGGGTTTAGCTGTTGCTGGGACGGTAGCAGGTATTGTAACAATTGTGAACTTGGCTCGTGATCAATATCCAGATATTGATTTTGATACGCAAGCGCCAATTGAAACAGTATATAACAATAGTTATAACGATGTTTGGAATGCAATTATTGATACCCTTATGGAAATGAAAGAATCAACTTCGATGATGGACAAAAACTCAGGGGTAATCAGAACAGCTAAAAAGAACCTTAATGATGTTTCTTGGATAGGTAAAGGATTGGGAAAAGCTACTTTCCTTTATGAATATAATATAACTGTGCGAACTAAATCTAAAGGAGTATCAGTAGAGCTAATGGTTCCATTTTGGGAAGAAAAAGCATTCGTAGCTGCAAAAGAAAAGAACATACCGGAAGGGTCCAACATGATGAGGCATATTTTTTATAGGAATTTAAACAAACGCATTAATCCAGTAGCTGTTAGATTACCTGATAGCCCGATGCAGGACATCAGGCACGCCCCTATAACTAAGGAAACCCAACCGAAAGCACCACTAACAACTCAACCTCTTCCACAGATAAAGCAGAAAAGTGATACAGAAGATACTGTCAAGCAGCATGAAGATTATCTCACTGGAAAAATTAAAAAATCTGCATCATCTGTAAAAGTGAGAGCTGTCCCTTTATCAAAAGACGATGCAACAATAGCTATTCTTAAAGGTGGAGCAGAGATTGAATTGTTAGAAGAAAAAGGTGATTGGGTAAAAATACGATTCATGGATAATAACAATAAAGAAAAAGAAGGGTGGATTAATAAGTATTCTGTTGAAGGATATAACGAGTGAGAACAAATAAAGATGTGAATAATGCAACCTATTAAAACAATATTTTGGTGATTTCAATACCTTTACTTTTTTCAGTATTGGTTTTCTCATTTGGTTTGTAAATGCATTGTGGGGCGGGATGGAGTCTTTGTTATGAATTAATGGTAGTATAAGTGCAACAAATAGCTGACAGTATAGCTAAGTCAAAATCAATGGATAATTAAAGTTATAATTTTACCTTCTGTTGAGATAAAAAGTGAGATAAATAGCTTTGAATGTGAAAATATTGATATTTATGGGACATATGAGAAGTCAGGAAAAAGTAAAGATTTAAAAATCATTATTGAATTAGAGAAATCATGATTATTGGACAATATAAGATTCTTGAGAAGATAGGTGAGGGGGGTATGGGTATTGTTTATAAAGCCGAGCATACCACCCTTGAGCAGATAGTTGCGTTAAAAGCTTTGCCTATAGCTCTGAGTTCAAATACTGAAATGAGGGAACGGTTTATACGTGAGGCTAAGATACAGGCTAAGCTGTCTCATCAGAACGTCGTTAACCTTCATAACTTTTTTGAGCATGATGGCAATTTTTATCTTGTAATGGAGTACATTGAAGGTGAAACCATTGAATCGATTCTGAGAAAGTCCGGGCTTATACCTCCCGAGAAATGCATATCAATATTTAAACAAGTACTTGACGGTATCGGATATGCCCATTCAAAAGGGGTTATCCACAGGGATATAAAGCCGAGCAATATAATAATAAATAGAGAAGGGGTTGTGAAAATAACGGATTTCGGCATTGCAAAAATTGCCGGGGATTTTCATAAAACACAAACTGGCATTAAAATCGGAACTCTCTGGTATATGTCGCCAGAGCAGGTAAGAGGACAAACTGTTGGTATCACAACAGATATTTACTCCCTTGGGATCACACTTTTTGAAATGGTTACAGGTAGGCTTCCATTTACAGGAGATTCTGAATATCAAATCATGAAAACCATTATTGAGAATAAACCACCATCTCCAAGGGAATTTTATCCATATGTCCCATTAAATATTGAACAGGCTATTTTGAAATCAATTGAAAAGAATCCGTATAACAGATTTCAGACAACGAGAGAATTTTTGAATGTTTTGATAGGCCATGAGGTATTTCAGGAAAAACATTTATCCTATCACGAGGAAGAAACATATCCAATAAGAAAACCAGAAATTCCAAATATTTTCCATAAAATAACTGTTAAGAAGAAAAACCTCCTTTGGACTGTTGTAATTGCTTTATTATTGATAAGTTTTAGTTTGATTTATTTTGGTATGTCAAGTGTTAAGAAAGATACAATTATTAATTCACAACAATCTCCTTCAGTATTATCTCAACCTAATTCAAAAGGGTTTCCAATTTCTTCTTTACATTCCATAAAAAATGATAACCCCAGCAGTTCCGATAGAAGCCAAAAAATTGATAAAAAGAAATCAAAGATAGAGGCCAAAGATAGTTTATATAGTTCGCCCATAAAAACTAATGAAGAACCAAAAAATATTGCTGGTTCATGGGGAAGAAAGAAGCTTAAAGAATGAGCATAGGAAGGCTTATTACCCTTTTTATTTTTTTAATATTATTGAATAACTGTGCAACAACTAAAGAAATTATTGAAAAAACAGTAGGTAGAGCTTCTTGTGATTTGCGTAAACCAGGCATGTTTCAAGTAAAAAATACAAGCGAGACTATGAAAGAGCATAACTGCACTTATGGTTTAAAGATGAAACTCAGAATAATAGATTCCAGCTTGATACCTTCCATGGTTCAAGGAGGTGATGATTTATGTCATCGTGTCACATATGCTTTATGTCCTTCGGCACCTGCTGAAACCTATGCAGCAAAAATAGATAGGAGCATTATTTTTAAAGGAAAAATAGTAACTACATACTCGTCAAATAAAGAGCTTAAACCAGGGACATGGGATATAGACGTTAAAATTCCCGTACCTAAGGATGCACAGGCAGGGGTATATGCAGTAAGAACGAATATTATTGTTGGGAATAACTATTACTCAAAGGTGGTTGAATTTCAAGTATTAATAAATAAATAGAGGGAGGTATGTGTGCAATGTGCTAATTGCAAAGCTAATTTGCCAGATACGGCAAAATTCTGTAGCCAATGTGGGGCTAAAGTCGGGGTGCGATTATGTCCAAACGGCCATGTGCTTGACACGGATTCTGATATATGCAGATATTGTCCACCGACAAAAAATATCAGCACAAAAAAGGTAACTGCTTCAACAAAAGTAGAAAAAACAACGACTATAGAGAAACCGACTGTTATCGAGAAAACAACTTCTTTTGAATCTCCTATAACACATGAAGAACAGAAAACAATGGTTTTTGATAGGACAAGGATTTATACTGAGAAAGAATCTGAGCCATCGAAACTCATGGGATGGCTTGTTATTATTGAAGGGGATAATAAATGGAAAGACTATAAGATAATGAAGTCGCGAATGTCAATTGGAAGAAATAAAGATTGTGATATTTCTATCGATGATCCTCATATATCTGCAAGACAGGCAAGCATTCGGGTTGCCGATGATATCATTACTATTACAGACCTTGACAGTAGTAATGGTACATATGTAAATGGGCAAGAGATTACAAAGGTCGAATTGAAAAATAATGATCTTATAAAAATGGGAGATACGGTACTCAAGTTTAAGACTTTTTGAGCTAATGTTGAACCTTAAAGCTTTTGGTATAACAGATATTGGAAATGTAAGGAAAGAAAATGAAGACAATTTTCTCATTGAGAATTTTCAATGCAAAGGTAATAATTGTTTATTGATTGCAGTTGCAGATGGCGTCGGTGGCGCAAAAGCAGGAGGGACCGCTAGTAAAATAGCAATCGATACGGTGAAAGAAGTATTATTCGATATGCAAAAAGTAACAACTGATGTACTTAAGACTTCAATCGGAATTGCAAACAAAAACATCTTTGAAATGTCATTGAAAGATGAAAATTATAGAGGCATGGCAACAACCTTTACTGCAATAGTATTCACTGAAAACACGTTTATACTTGGACATGTTGGAGATAGTAGGATGTATATTGTGAGAGATGATAATATTAAACTCCTAACAGAGGATCATACAGTGGTGAGCAGGTTATTTAAGGATGGAGTAATTGCCGAGGAAGACATGAAAAATCATCCACAAAGGAATGTTCTCTCAAACGCGCTTGGAATTCAAGATGAAATTTCTATAGATATAAGCCAGTATAAAATTTATGAAAATGACGTTTATGTGATCTGTACAGACGGACTTTATAAATATATAGATGACAACGAAATAAAAGATACTGTGAAAAATATACCTTTAGAAAACTTAACAGAATATTTTGTTTCGAAAGCAAAAGAGAGAGGAGGTGACGATAACATAAGCGTTGTCGTGGTCAAGGTTGATTCTTCTCTTGACGAAAGGGAAACAGTAAAGATTCCCACAACTGATTTATTTTCGGAAAAGAATAATAGAAGAAAGTTTATTTATGTGGCGATTTTGATTTTTATTATGAGCATTATCGGTATTTATCTTATTTTTGGGGGATGTGATCGATACAATAATTTTTTCTTTAGATAAAAATATCTTTTAAATTCTAATATTCAGGAGGAGGCATGAAAAATAAGTTAAGATTTCTTTTTTTAAGTCTTTTCATTATGGTTCTCACTTTATCTTTTTCTCTGCATACTTCCTATGCTATTACAGCAGAAGAGATTGCTGTAAAAAGTAAACCTTCTACAGTAAGAATCCTCATTGAAGTAAAACCAGGAGAAAATGATCTTCTGCAATTTTACAATTTCAAGGAAACCAGAAAACTAAAAGAGCCTATCAGGGTAAAAGCAGGAACTGGAATTATCATTCATGAAGATGGATTAATTCTTACCGCATATCATGTTATATTTCCACTTGGTAAAACTCCCGCTATCTATGTAAGACTTCCAAAAGAAGGGGATCAGTTAGCTGAGGTTGTAACAACAGATAAGGAAAGGCAATTAGCATGTTTACATATAAAAAAGTTTAGGCTGCCTTATCTTAGCTTAGGGGATTCTTCCGAGACCAGAGTAAAAGTCGGAAGCGATATTTATACAATAGGATTTCCATTTGCAGCTGAGACAAGTGAGATTACTGATCCCGAACCATCATTCACACAGGGGAAAATCAGCGCTTTCAAACAGAGTAGACAGGAAGCAACATTTCTTCAGACAGACGCACCAATAAACCCAGGCAATGCAGGTGGTCCTATTATCAATACCAATGGAGAGGTGATTGGAATCATAATAGGTAGCGCAGATAGAAGCATACAAGCTCCATATGCAAAGGTATTAGAGACGATATTTAAGGAAAAAGATATCCCTGTGGGAATTGGTTTTGCCTCACCCATAAATCCAGCAAAGGATATGTTAAAGGCAGCGGGATTGCCGTGGCATGAACCAGCAGAGCCCGTTCAGCCTCAAAAATCAGCAGAACCTGCAAAACTTTCTAAATCCTACAATATGTATATTGGTGTCGGCGTTTTGATAGTTGTTGTAATAATCGGAATTGTTTTATTCGCAATAAAAAAGAAAAAGGAAGATGTTCAGCCCTTAGAAACAATGACTCAGCCGTCTTTTTCCAAAAGTACAGTGTATTCTTTTGGGAGTATTAAATGTACCGGTGGTGAACTTGCGGGAAAGACATATACAATTACTGAAAAAGGTTTGGCCATCGGTCGTGGTTCAGGAAACGATATCAACCTATCTTCTGATTCAATTTCAAGGAAGCACGCATGGATAGGGCCGGTTGCAGGAGAGATTGTTATAAAGGATATGGGATCTACTAATGGAACATTTGTCAATGATAAACAAATTACTGGTTCTCAACCATTAAAAGTAGGAGATGTCATACACCTCTCAAGAAGTGGGAAGGATGTATTTGCCTATATCAGCTGATTTGCATAAGTAAAATAACTGAGCATGGAGAAATCTCTCTATGCTCAGTTATTAGATATATTTTATATAAAGGAGCCATTTGTTAAATACCTCAAGATTAACATTGTTAAAGATTCTATGATAGAGCTGGAATGGATAAAAAGTGGTGGGAAAGAGAAGGGAAATTTTAAAAGTAATAGTTCCATTCTAAGTATAGGCAGAAATAGAATAAATGATATCATCCTCCATGATGACAGAGTCTCGGCATTTCATGCTGCAATTATAGAAAACGAAAAAGGTGACTTTTTTGTAAGAGATCTCGGCAGTTTAAATGGCGTTGCAGTGAATGGAGATAATTGTTACAGAAGAATCCTTAGGGAAAATGACGTTATTAATATATTAGACTATCATATAAAAGTTAAAAATATTTTGAAAGACAATAAATCATATGAAACTCACAAAAATGAAATTCTTCTTCACAATAGTATGGAGATTCCTATTACAGATACTGTAGAAAAACCAATAATGAATAGATATTGTACTACCACAACTTATGATGTTTTAAATAAAAGTGGTTCCCTTGAAAATAGTCAGAAGGATCTATTCCATATTCTTAAAGAATTAATTACTATAAAAGAATTCAGTCCTCTCACTGCACAACTGCTTACCGAAACATGTAAAAATATTTTTAGAACAAAAAGTGGTTATATTGCGCTTATTGATGATAGTAAAAGACTTCTGCTTAGACATAAAATAGGCATCAGCGATTTTGAAATACCTCCGGTATCCAAAAAAATTTATCATACTGTTATTGAAGAAAAAAAGGTCTGTTTTTTAGAGATGGCAAAGAATATCAGAGTAGCTGCAGTACCCATTAAAGATACGAAATGTGTCATAGGACTGATGTATCTCTACAATATCCCTGAGGATTCCTATAATGAGACAAATAAGAGACTTATAGAGTCTTTGGTAGAAAACGAGCAATTCAGGAAACACATCACAGAATGTTATTCAAGAAGTACTGATAATCCCGTTTCTCTGTCTGAAGGATTTTTCAAGTGGAAGGAAAAGTTTGTAGGCAATAAGAAAATTGAATCTATGTGTGATATATATCAAAAGCTTGAGAGGATCGGTAATAGTGATATGCATATTGTCCTTCTTGGCGACAAAGGAACGGGTAAGACTTACCTTGCCCATATGATCCACAAAATGTCAGCAAAGAGAAAGGATAATAATTTTGTTGTGGTTGATCTAAATGCCATTCCAGAAACACTCATAGAATCCGAGTTGTTTGGAACAACAAAGGGAGCTTTCCCGAGTTCTGTAGACAGGATAGGGTATTTTGAATTTGCTAATGGGGGAACGATCTTCTTTGACGAAATAGGTGATATATCTAAGGATATTCAGAGTAAGATTAGAACAGTGATTGATACCAAGACTATCAGGAGGATCGGAAGTGTAAAAGAGATCCTTGTAGATGTAAGAATAATTGCAGCTACAAATAAGGATTTGGATTCTCTGATAAAAGACGGGAGTTTTAGAGAAGACCTGTATGATCGGCTTGGAGGTAACCTTTCAACTATTAAAATTCCTCCGCTTAAAGAGAGAAAAGATGACGTTATGCTTCTTGCAAACTTTTTTATCGATGAATCAGATATTCTGGATCATATGGAAGGAATTAGCCGAAATGCTGCAAAGGCACTTATGAATTATGAATGGACAGGGAATATCCGCATGCTTCGTGACGTAATCAAATTGGCTGCAGAAATTGCGAATTCCGAAGGGAGAAGGATTATCTCAGAATCTGATCTCCCACAATACATAACTGAAGGCATTGTTGAGGAAGAGCACAAATCTACTTCAGATCATTTCCCTTCCCTTGAAGAAGTGGAAAAAGAACATATCCAGAAAGCAATGGAAAAAACTAACTGGAATAAAAGCATGGCCGCAGAGCTATTAGGATTAAGCCGACCGACTCTGAATGAGAAACTTAAAAAATACGGTATCGAAAAAAAGGTTACATAAAGTTTATTGATCCCCTACTTAATCCCCGCTCGCTATTCTTGTTAGATTTTTTTACAATCAATAATTTTTCATGTAAAGTTATTTTTCATTTCCATATTTCTTTCCGCTCGTAAGCATTTCTGTATATAAAAATATATCTTTTAATTTCAATAAGTTTTCATATCATCACTTCTTCAAACCCTCTTGGCACACTCCTTGTAATATCAATAGTCAGAAGCAAAAATCCAGCTTTGCTGGGAAACAAATTTAAGTTTTAAGGAGGGTGTCATGGAAACAAGGGATGAAGTATTTTGTAAGGATTGTAAAAGTGTTAACAAGAAAGGAGGATTAAACATGAGCAAAAGTAAAACGCTTCCAAGAAAAAATTTAATCTTATCAATTCTTTGCCTTCTTATAATTTCGCAAGTTTATATTCCAAATATTAGCTATGCAGGTTGTTATTATTACTGTGGATATAATCACTGCACATCATATTGTCAACCCCAATGTATATCTTATGCAAGAGCTAAAAGTGGTATTTGTTGCTGTCAAGGCACAGGTTCTGCTGTTGGATGGTACAATTGTGAAGATAAAAAAGGGCATACAAGTTCAACGCCAAAGTCAGGAAGAGTTTGTATTTTGTCAGCAACTAGAAATAATTCTTATGGGCACGCAATGTATGTAGATAAAAGTTCAGGCGAAGGTAATGGCAAGTACTCTCTGGTAATGTCTCATGCAAACTATGACTGGAAATGCTCTTCTATTGAAACTAACGTAAAAGCAACCTATTATAAAAGTGTTAAAAAACTAAAAATTAAATCTGGAGTTTGGGCTGGAAAGGAATTTAATGTAACAGGTTTTATTACACAACATTAAAAGGTTTTTGATATTTACTGGGCAAAGATATAATATCTTTGCCTAGTGAAAATTAAAATATTAGAATTATATTGGGAGATAATACTATGTTAAGGATTAAAATGATTGCTCTATGTCTATTAGTTTTTTTTAGTGGTTATACTTTGGGATACTTGCACAATTCATCTCTTTTAAACTTTCCATTTAATCAATTTAATAATAGTCAAAACAATACATATAAAAAAAATTCATCCAATAAAGTAAAACATGAACAACAAATGAAATATGTTGACAAGTATCATTCTATGTCTAGTAATTTATTCGCAAAGCATGAAAATGCAGAAACATCAAAATCAACACAGAATTTTAACTGTGATCTAAATGCTGTATTAGAAAATATTATTAATAGTAACTATGCACCTGAAGTGCGTGCTAATGCTGTGCGAGCACTTTTTGGACAACATGCTTTTAATATCGTAATTCAAGCATTAAAGGATAAGGATAATGTAGTGAGAGAAGCTGCTATAAAAAAAATAATAGAAATCTCGGAGGAAGAAAGTAGCGCACATATATTTGAAAATTATATAAGACCCTTGATTTATTCAGAAATTGATGATGATGTTATAGGTAGTATTATAGAATTTTATGATTATCATTATTTTTCTGAACCACAGAAAATAATTGAATTAAGTGAGACCTTACTTGAAAGGGATAATTTATCCGAAGATGTTATTTCGCGCATTGCGAAGACATTGTCTGAATATGATATTGACCTCGAAAAGATTAAAACTTTGATTATACAAAGCCAAAGCTTCCAGCAGTTAGAATTAAATGCACAAGTAATGGTTAGAACCTCTTTAGAAAGAATGGTAAATTGACTTATAAATATTTGTATATATTGTCGGCCTTTGACACTTGACGTATGAATATTGCTCTGGTAAGATTTTTTCCATGAAAAGGCCGCTGAGAATAGAATATCTTGGTGCCCTCTATCATATAACGATCAGGAGTAATGAGAGGAAGAAACTATGTCTTGACTTGGAGTACAGACTAAAGTTCTTATCAGTCCTATCAGATTACAATGAGCGATATGGAATTTTGATATACAGTTATGTGCTTATAGATAATCTTACCATCTCATTCTTGAGACACCCAAGGGTGATCTTGTTAAAGTCATGCAAGGGATAAACGGAGTATATGTAGGATACTTCAATTTGAAATGCAGAACGGTTGGACATCTCTTTCAGTGCAGGTACAAGGGAATACTTGTGGACAAGGACAATTATCTTGTGGAATTAAGTCGATGTGTACACCTAAATCTGGTGTTATCTTTCACATTAAACTGACCAGAAAACTCAAATTAAATTGACCAATATAAAATAAAAAAAGGCAAGGAGGAAGGGGCAATTAATGGACCGATTCCTCCTTTATGCAAAAGAACACTGCATATTGAATTATGCTTTCTTATATATTTTTTATTTGAAAATCATAACGTCAGGCTAATAATTACCCTTTTATTATTAAAACATTTTTCTTTTTGCTCTATGGCTAACCCAATTTCTACACAAATTTCAAAAAGATGGCTTTTAAAAAATTCTCATCTGCATAACATATTGAAATACAAAGAAAAGAAACACATACATAAAATGCCGCCTGATTTATAAAATAGTGACTGATAATAGCAATAATTAGCCCTTACATTAAATGTTTATTATAGTAATATGAAATTTTAAAAATTATTTTTACACCTAACCGCATGGATAAAATAACCTAAAAAGTGGATAAAAGGTAGTAAAATTTTTTATGTAAAAATATTGTAAAAGAAAAAGAGAAGGGGTGTATTCTACATTGTTTTATAGGCGAATTTTTTTAATTATCTAAGTATATTAAACTATACTTTAATTTGAGTTTCTCGGTTAGTTTAATGTGAGAGGTAACATCAGGTCTGCATAATTATTCTTCCTGCAACTAATGGTAAAGTGCTTACTATCCGCAAGGCGTCAAAGCCGAAGCCTGAGCATATCGAATTATATAAACTGCTGGGGATATCTTCTGAGATTATTCCTCCAAGGAAAATCCGGGCTTCCAAAAACAGAAAATAGTGACTAAAATTAGACCTAACTTATTGATATTATTAATTTCTTGTCACTAAACTGCGGAAGTTGGGCTAAAAATATCTTTTAAAGCGTTTTCTAAATTTGGATACATAAATTTAAAACCATTTTTTTCGAGTTTTGCAGGTATAACCCGCTGGCTGAATAATAAAACATCTGCTGTTTCCTGAAGAAATAATTTGATTAAGAAGACTGGTAGCGGGATTATTAAAGCTTTCTGAAATTTTGTCAGCGATTTAACAAAATCTTTAAACCTTTCAGGATTAGGTGAAGAGGCATTAACAGGACCAGAAAAATTATCATTTACTGTTACATCTTCGTAAATTCTTAATAAATCCTGCATATGAATCCATGGAAACCATTGTCTGCCATCTCCAAAAACAAAGGTAAATCCAAATCGCATGGATTTCATCATTTGATGCATGATACCACCATTTTTTAGAAGCACGGGTGCTGTTCTAACCTGTACAGAACGAATTCCATATTTTTCAGCCATTCGTGCTTCCTTTTCCCATGCGATACAAACATCTGCAAGAAAACCTTCACCATGAGGGTATTCTTCAGTGAGTTTATTTTCTCCATTATTGCCATAAAAACCTACAGCAGATGCAGATATGAATGCTTTTGGTTTATCAGAAAGTTTTCTTATGAAATCAATAAGGTTCTTATTTACAGTTACCCTGCTTTCCCATATCATTTTTCTGGCTTCTTTATTCCAGAATGTGAAAATATCTTTTCCACTAAGATTGATAACAGCATCTGTATTTTCGAACCATTTCTCTTGAAACAATTCAGGTTTTAATAAATCGATTTGAAAAGACTTCAAATTCGGTGAAGTAAAGCGTGTTTTGTTTCTATCAAGTATTGTTACGCTATGCCCTTTTTTAAGAAGATGTTTAACAAGATTCGAGCCAATAAAACCATTTCCACCACATACAATAATATTCATAATTCCACCCTTTTAACAAATAAATGATTTATTCATTTATTATATAAGAATGTCTTTGAATAAAAAACATATAATTAGCTGGACCCTGTTTGATTTTGCGAATTCAAGTTATTCAGCAGTAATAGCAGCGGTAATCTTCCCTGTTTATTATGCAAATTTCATTGTTGGCAACGAAAATGGTCTTGGTGATTTATGGTGGGGCAGGGCTATTTCTTTGAGCATGGCAATAGTTGCACTTAGTTCCCCATTTCTTGGAGGCATTGCTGATTATGGCGGATTAAGAAAGAAGTTTCTTTTTATATATACAATGCTTTGCATATCTGCTGTTGCATGTTTTTCATTACTTGACAGGGGAATGGCATTAACCGGTTTTATTCTTATTGTTATTGCAAATGCAGGAATGGAAGGAGGTCTTGTCTTTTATAATTCATTTTTACCACAGATTGCTCCCAGAGAATTCACTGGAAGAGTATCTGCATGGGGATTTATGGTAGGCTATGGCGGCTCTATTTCTGCTTTACTTATAGCTCTATACTTTGTAAAAACAGGAAATTTCAGTTTTGTATGGCTTATGGTGGCAGCATTTTTTGCTGTTTTCTCCATGCCAGCATTTATATTTCTTCCTGACAACAGAAAGCAAGATACTTTGTTGAATTCAGGCATAAAAGGTTTAAAATATACTTTAAAAACTTTTGCAGAGATTTTTAAAAATAAAAATTCATTAAAATTTTTAGCTTCTTATTTTATTTATGAAGATGGTGTAAATACAGTTATTGTTTTTTCAAGCATCTTTGCTTCAGTAACATTGGGATTCGATTCTCAGGAGCTTGTTTTTCTTTACCTGATTGTTCAGACAACCGCGCTTACAGGTTCTTTTATAATGGCAAAGCCAATAGATTTTTGGGGTCCTAAGAAAGTTGTGACGCTTTCTCTTGTAATGTGGATGTCTGTTGCAATAGCAGCTTATTTTATAAAAACCAAAATGCTTTTCTGGATACTCGCTTCATTCGCAGGCCTCGGGCTCGGAACAATACAGGCTGCATCAAGAGCATTTTTCGCTCAATTTATTCCATCGGGTAAAGAAGCAGAATATTTTGGTATATATTCGCTCGCTGGAAAATCTTCCGCAGTCATCGGGCCCTTAATTTTTGGGTATATATCAAGCACCTTTGGAAGTCAGAGACCGGCGATTCTTTCTGTAGCAATGTTTTTTATTATCGGAATGATTATACTTTATAGTGTGGACGGAGGTCATTCGAATATAAAACAAAAGCATGTATCTAACCTAAGTAATACTGCAGGCATAATAAGGTAACAATATCTATGGCAAAAAAATCACTCGGACAACATTTTCTTTATAATCCTCAAATTATTCGAAGAATAGTTGAGTCGGCAAGACTTGAACCAGGCGACCTTGTGGTAGAAATAGGTCCGGGTTATGGTACAATGACGAAAATAATCGCAGAAAAAGTTGCAAAGGTAATAGCAATTGAGCTGGACGAAGAGCTTTATAAAAAAATTCAAAAAGAATTATCTATATATGAAAATATAAATGTTGTATATGGAGACGCACTCGAATATCCTTTTAATAAACTGCCTCCTTTCAAAGTAGTTGCAAATATCCCGTATTATATAACTACTCCAATTATATTTCGTTTGCTTGAAATTAAATCTGAAAAAGGAGAATTTTTACACAATCTGAAATCAATTACTATAAGTATTCAAAAAGAAGTTGCCGAAAGGATTATCGCAAAGCCCGGCGGTAAAGATTATGGCATACTGTCAATAATGGTTCAGTATTATGCCAAACCGTCTTTTGAATTTATAATTCCCAGAGAAGCTTTCAGGCCGATACCAAAAGTTGATTCAGCGGTAATACAGATGCAGATTCTTGAGAAACCCGCGGTAAATGTTTTAAATGAGAAAAGATTTTTTAAAATAATCAGGACAGCATTTTCACAGCGTAGAAAGATGCTTTCGAATTCATTGAAAGCTCTGTATGAGAATCCAGGACAGTTGCTATTGAATGCAGGAATAGATCCTCATAGAAGACCCGAGACATTAACAATCGAAGAATTCGCACGTCTTGCAAATTTATGAATATATTTAAACTTTGTAATATTTTACTGGAATTGATAAAATCAAACTATTATAATTTAAGTAACATTAAAAATGTGGTTTGAATAATATTTGTGGTTGATATAATTTGCCTGTCTTGAATTCATTTAAGGTTTTATAATTGGTGAAACTTAATAAACAGAGCAAACTCTCTGTTTAATTTTGACAATACAATAATTATTAAAAGGAGGCAGTGATGGACGAAGATTATAAGAAAATAGCGCTTGCATTTTTAATCGGTGGAGCAGTAGGAGCCGGAATTGCATTGCTTTACGCCCCTCAATCCGGTAAAGATACAAGAAAAGATATTGCAAAAACAGCTCGTAAAATCAAGAGAGAAACTGTAAATATTGTTGAAGACGCAATTGATACTATCAATGATTTTGCTGATGATGTAAAAGAAAAAATATCTGATCTTATTGACAGCGGCAAGGATATTTCGGATAGTGCAAAAAAAGAAATCCTGAAAAATCTTGAACATGGACAGAAGACGATAGAAAAACAAAAGAAAAGAATAGCCGAGGCGCTCGGGTTATAATCTCTGAAACTTAGTCTGCAATTCCGAACCCTTTATCAGTCAGGTTTGAGTCTTTTGCCTGTTATTCCGAACGTATGTGAGGAATCTTGCTTTTCGGCTACCAGATAATTAAGATTTCTCACTCCGTTCAAACTTAAAATATTATAGTTCCTCGAAATGAAAATAGGTTATCATGACATAAATCCAGAGAGCCAATAATAAAGGGTGACAGTTTACAGTGAATGATTTAAAGAAGAAAGAACTGCAAAATAATGCATTGTGCTGCCTGCGAGAACAAAAACATGCCATATTGCATGATTGAAGGGAATTCTTCTCCAGAGATAAAAAACTATCCCGGCGGTATAGGTTATCCCTCCTGATACTATAAGAATAAAAGCATTATGGGGAATAGAGATTGAGAGGGGTTTAATAGCTGTTATCGCAGTCCAGCCCATTACTATATAAATGAGCATTCTTATTATTTTCCATTTTCTCAATGGTGTTAATTGCATAATTATTCCGGCAGATGCAAGACTCCATACTATCACAAATAATGTCCATCCCCATATGCCACGAAGATTAACAAGTGTAAAAGGTGTATATGAGCCAGCTATTAAAATATAAATTGATGTATGGTCTAATTGCCTTAAGATATTTTTTGTCTTAGGATTTTGAATGCTATGATAAAGGGTAGAAGCAGTATAAAGTAAAAGCAGTGATACTCCATAAATTGTACTGCTAATAATATGACGGGTAGTTCCATGTATAATCGCAAAGTATAAAAGAATTATCATACCTATGAGTGAAAATAAAATTCCTATGCCATGAGTAATCCCATGGATTATTTCCTCGCTGGATTTATATATTTTTCCTTCTGTAGTGTCCGAGCTCATAACAAGTATTCTCGTAATATATTCTTTAAATTGTTGTCATTAATTATAGCATTTTATTCCCTATTAAAAATTTTTATAAGTTAATTTTATAGATAATAAGGTCTTGACAAAAAATTTTTTTCTGTTATAATTTAAAATTAATTAGCACTCTAAGCATGAGAGTGCTAATTAATTGAAAATAAACATTAATTCAAATATCATTAAAAAAGGAGGTATAAAAAATGCTCTGGTCGGATTTTGAAAGATTTGGTTGGTCATTTGATCCCTGGAGAGAATTTGATAGGATGCATCGAGCATTGTCACGGTGGGCAACTTCTTCTGATATTGAATTCCCTGCAGTTAATGTATGGGTTTCAACTGATGAAGCTCTATTAACTACAGAAATTCCTGGAGTTGACCCTGAAAGCATTGATATTTCTGTCGCTGACAAAACCTTAACAATACGTGGTTCAAGGCAACCTGAAGAATTAAAAGAAGGTGAAACATACCACAGAAGAGAACGCTGGTATGGACAATTTACAAAAACAATTGAAATGCCTTTTGCAATAGAGTCAGGAAAAGTTGAGGCAAAATACATTAATGGTATTTTGCAGATTAAACTTCCGCGTGCAGAAGCTGAAAAACCAAGAAAGATAACCGTAAAATCTGAATAATTACAGGAGGTGAAATAACATGGCAGACACAACAAAAGATATTCAAAAAAAGGAAGCTGAATCTCCTCACAAAGGAGAACATACAAGAGCAGTGACAGTATATATGCCCCATGTTGATATAATAGAAAGAAAAGAAGATATTGTTTTAACAGCAGATATGCCTGGAATTGATGAAAAATCTGTTGATATTACACTCGAGAAGAATGAATTAACCATCTATGGTAAAGTTGATCCTTTAGTCCCTGAAAAGCATACGCTTTATATTAGTGAATATGGTATAGGAGATTTCAAAAGGGTTTTTACTTTAACTGAAGAAGTTGATAGAGAAAAAATACAGGCAACAGTAAAAAATGGGGTTCTTAAAATAATCTTGCCGAAAGCAGAGGCTGCTAAAACTAAAAAGATAGCAGTAACAGCTGAGGCATAAAAAAAGGAGGGTTAAGATATGCCAAAAAACAGTCCTGCAACAAAGGAGAAGCTTCCGGTAAAAAGAGCAGAGTATAGCCCATTTGAGCTTTTAAGAAGAGAAATGAATTCTCTGTTCGATAACTTTTTCAGAGGTTTTGATGTCTGGCCATCATGGGAAAAATTTGGGGTTGGGACATTTACTCCAAAAGTTGATGTTAAGGAATCTGATAAAGAGATTACTGTTTCAGCAGAACTTCCAGGAATAGATGATAAGGACCTCGATGTTTCACTCACAAAGGATACTCTAACTATCAAAGGTGAGAAGAAACAGGAAAAAGAAGACAAAGGCAAAGATTATTATAGAATGGAAAGATCCTATGGCTCATTCACACGCACAATTCCTTTGCCTGCAGAGATAGATACAGATAAGGTAAAAGCTGAATTTAAAAAAGGAGTTCTTACTGTATCTTTGCCAAAGACAGCAAAGGCTATAAAAGAAACCAAAAAGATTCCTGTAAAAGCAGAATAATCTTGTCAATAAACCACAGGTAGCGGTTTATTTAATAGCTATCTGTGGTTTTTTATTTTTAAAATTCTATCCGTAAGGCTTATATGCTTTGCTTTCAGCCTCATTGAAAAAGGGCAAAGAGCATAGAGCCATAAGCTATTTGCCATAAGTTATTTGTTATTCGCTATGTATTATTTTTTTATTCGCTCTTAGCTCTTTGCTCTTTGCTTTATAACCTTATTATCAAAATTATCAAAGAGATTCCGCCAGAAATTCCCGTTTAAAATGGTATTAAGGGTGGTTGTTATTGGTAAATAAATTTTTTCTAAGCATCTGCAATACTTCAGTAGCATTTTTTGGTAAAGCATTTTGGGGTAATGTTATGACATTATAAATAAATTCTTTTTTATTGTCTGCGTTTCGAGGGTTAAAATGTTTTATTAGACTCTTATAATTTATGTTATAATAGTTTTCATAAAATAAAAAATAACTGGTAATTTTTTTGCATTGTAAAAATTCGTTGATTTTCTGTAAAAAATATGCTGTGAATTGATAATCTTTTTATTGAAATGAAAATTATAATTTTTATGGATAAAGGAGAAAATGGATGAAGGTTATATTGAAGGATGATGTAAAAGGTTTAGGAAATATGGGGCAGGTTGTTGATGTATCTGATGGATATGCAAGAAATTTTCTCATACCCAAAGGCATTGCTTTAGAAGCTAATGTCAAAAATATGAAAGCTCTTGAGCATCAAAAAAGAATTATACAGGAAAAAGCAAAAAAAATAATGAATCAGGCAAAAGACCTTTCTGAGAAAATGGCAAATCTGAGTGTGGTTATAAAAGCAAAAGCAGGAGAGGAAGAAAAACTTTTCGGTTCTGTGACTTCAATGGATATAGCCGAAGCTTTTAAGAATCAGGGCATAGATATAGATAAAAAGAAGATAGTTCTTGAGGAACCAATTAAACGTTTAGGTACATATACAGTTAATGTCAAGCTTCATCCCGAAGTAATAACCACAGTTAATGTACAGGTGATACCAGAATAAAAATAAAGGAGGATTTTATAAGGGGTGAAAATAAATCCTCCAGTTAGTAAATAATAACAGGTTTGTACTTATTTTGGTTAGAGATGTTTATTATTAAACAGGATTTGATATTATAAGTTAAATCCCTTATTCAGCTGGAAAATCATGCAAGCAAAAGAAGCTACAGTAAATCTTGATAGACTACCTCCACAAAATTTGGAAGCTGAACAATCAGTTCTTGGCGCTATTTTAATTGATAATAATGCACTTCCAAAATCCCTTGAAATTATTGAAGAAGAAGATTTTTATAGAATAGCTCACAGAAAAATATTCAAAGCCATGATAGAACTTTTTGATAAGAATGAACCAATAGATATTATAACTCTCACCGACCAACTTAAAAAGAGCAACGACATAGAGGTAATTGGCGGGGTAACTTATCTTTCAACATTGGTTAACATGGTGCCAACAGCAGCTAATGTGCGTTATCATTCGAGCATAGTAAGGGAAAAGTCATTATTAAGGGGACTTTTAAGATCAGTTAATGACATTTCAAGTAAGGTATATGAAGATAATCTTGATGCCGAAGATATTGTTGATTATGCTGAAAAATCAATTTTTGACATATCCGAAAAAAGGGTTAAAACTTCTTTTGTAACACTCAAAGATGTTATTAAAAGTAGTTTTGAGATGATTGAGCATCTTTATGACAAAAAAGAAACAATTACAGGTGTTGCTTCAGGGTTTAAAGACCTCGATGAAATGACAACAGGGTTTCAGAAAGGTGATCTTATTATTGTTGGCGGAAGACCTTCAATGGGAAAAACAGCTTTTGCACTTAATATTGCCCAGCATGTTGGGCTTGAAATGAAAGAACCAGTTGCTATTTTTAGCCTTGAAATGTCAAAAGAACAGCTTGCATTCAGAATGCTCTGTGCAGAAGCTATGGTAAACTCTAATAGCATCAGAAAAGGTTTTATAAAAAAAGAAGACTGGCATAAACTAACTGCTGCTGCAGGAAATCTCACAGGTGCTCCTATTTATATTGATGATTCATCAGCAATTACTGTGCTTGAATTAAGAGCAAAAGCAAGGCGTCTTAAAATAGAGCATGGTCTCAGTCTTGTAATTGTAGATTATCTTCAATTAATGAAAGGCAAAGGCAGTTTTGAAAGACGTGAACAGGAAATATCAGATATATCCCGCTCTTTGAAAGCCCTGGCAAAAGAACTAAGTGTCCCTGTCATTGCTGTAAGCCAATTAAATAGGAGTGTTGAGGCAAGGAGGCCACCAAAACCTATTCTTGCTGACCTCAGGGAATCAGGAGCAATAGAACAGGATGCTGATGTTATACTTTTCTTATACAGGGATGAGGTTTATAATAAGGAAGCTAAAAAAGGACTTGCAGAAGTTATAATCGCAAAACAAAGAAATGGTCCAACAGGTACTGTTGATCTTGCATACCTTTCACACTGCACAAGATTTATGAATATGTCCGATAGGGAGTTTCAGCAGTATGAAGGAGAGGAATTTTGAGAAGAAAACCAGCTGTTGCAGGACAATTTTATTATAGTTCTGCCGAGAAGCTAAAAGAACAGGTAGAACAATATATAGTAAAGGGAATAAAAAAACAGAAGGCAATTGGTGCGGTATCCCCGCATGCAGGTCTAATTTATTCTGGACATGTTGCAGGAGCTGTTTTTTCAGAAATACAATTTCCCGAAACTTTTGTACTATTAGGACCAAATCATACAGGAATAGGCCCTCAAATATCTATAATGGAAGAAGGACAGTGGGAGATTCCCACAGGCTTTTTTACAATTGATAAAGTACTCGCTTATAAAATCTATAAAAACTCATCGGTAATAATAAAGGATAATAGTGCGCATATGTTTGAACATTCACTTGAAGTACAACTTCCATTTATTGCATATTTCTCGGATAAAGTTAAGATAGTTCCTATTTCTATACTTATGGCAACGGCTGAGGAGTGCAAAATTCTTGGTGAAGCAATAGCAAATGCGATTAAATCTGCAGGTTACCCTGTAATGATTATCGCGAGTTCTGACATGAGCCATTATGTGCCGGAAAATGTAGCAAGAAAAAAAGATGAAAAGGCGATAAATAAAATTCTTTCTCTTGATCCCGGGGGACTTTATAATACTGTTTTGATAGAAAAAATCAGTATGTGTGGTTACCTTCCTGTCACAGTTATGCTTTATGCTGCGAAAGCTCTTGGAGCACAATCAGCCAAACTCGTTAAATATGCAACTTCTGGAGAAATTAGCGGTGATTATGAACAAGTTGTAGGTTATGCCGGAATTATTGTAAGATGACAGATCAAAGAGCCGAAAACAGGAAAAACAAAAGATATGTTGTTGAAGGATTACAGGGTAATGTCCTTTATACTTCTGATATAGAAGTCCTTAATATAAGCATAGATGGCGCTGCAATTGAGACACCAAGACGTCTTGAAATCAACCGTGAATATTCTTTTAAAATAAAATTTGGAGAAAATTTGCTTAATCTCAGAGGAAAAGTAGTCTGGGCATTTCTTATTTCAAAACTAAATAAAGATACAGGAACAGTAATGCCTGTTTATCGAGCCGGGATAAAGTTTACAGATACACTGAGCGAAAAGGCTTTAATGCTTCAGAACTTTATAAATCAAAATAGAACCAGAAAACTCGAAAACAGACTTGGCGGGGTTAGATTTAAATTATCTGGCAATAAGACAATGCAGGTTGATGTCCCTCATGAGTATAAAGTGAAAAAAATAAGCATGTCGGGAATGCTTGTAGAGACAGAAATCCCGCTCGAAATCGATTCGCAATGTGAGATGGAACTCTTTATTAATTCACATAGCCTGAGGATTATTACTAAAATTTCGAATATAAGAGAAATAGCAGATGAGAGTATCAAAAAATATGAAGTAGGGATTGAATTCCTTAAGATGTCAGAACAGGATGAGGACATTTTGATATCTTTTATTAACTCGCTTGAAAAAGATATACTATAACTTTATGTGAACGTATTTTACGGGTGACCCCGAGGTGACTAAGGGGTTGTTATCAGAAAATAAATTTTTTCTCAACATCTGCATTATTTCAATTGCTTTTTTTTTAAGTTATATGCATTATTATTCTGTAAAAGATAGTAGTTGTTTTTTAAATTTAAAATATATTAAAATATTTGTTCGGAGGTAAAAATTATGTACGCAATAATAGAAACTGGTGGTAAACAATATAAAATTACGAAGGATTCAGTATTAAAAGTGGAAAAATTAAATGCTGAAAGTGGCACAGATGTAGTCATTGATAAAATACTGATGATCTCTGACAATGAGAAGATAATTCATGGTTCTCCCTATATTGCCGGGGCAAAGGTAGTTGCAACTGTTGAGGGCGTTGGAAGATACCCCAAAATTATTGTACATAAGCAAAGACCGCGTAAAGTTTATAGGAAAACAAATGGTCACAGACAATTTTACACATCATTAAAGATTAAAGATATAATTCTGGAGGCATAGCTATGGCACATAAAAAAGGAGTGGGTAGTTCAAGGAATGGAAGAGACAGCGAGTCAAAGAGACTTGGTGTCAAAAGATTTGGTGGTCAGTTTGTGCGTGCAGGCAATATTCTTGTGAGACAGCGCGGCACAAAGTTTCATCCTGGTGTTAATGTTGGAAAAGGTTCTGACGATACACTTTTTGCCAAGATAGATGGATTTGTCAACTTTGAAAGAAAGGACAGGACAAGGCTTCAAATAAGTGTTTATCCTGAAATGCCTGTACAGTAATAAAAAGTAAGAATCCAGAAGGCGGGTATGAAACCCGCCTTTTTTTTTGTAAAAAAATAATTTTAAAAGTAAGATATATTTATGCAATTTGTTGATTATGTAAAGATATTTGTAAAAGCAGGGGATGGTGGTAAGGGTTGTGTGAGTTTCCGCAGGGAGAAATTTGTGCCCAGAGGAGGACCTGATGGAGGCGATGGAGGAAGGGGAGGGCATGTAATAATAAAGGCAACCGAAAAACTCAATACCTTGATTGATTTGAAATATCATTGTGAATACAGAGCAAAAAAAGGACAACATGGAATGGGCAGGAAAATGCATGGGAAAAATGGAGAGGATCTTATAATACCTGTTCCTGTTGGAACAATTATTAAAGATGTCGAGACAGGTAAAGTTCTTGCTGATCTTGATAAAGATGAAATGAATATAATAATAGCACATGGTGGTAGAGGTGGTCTTGGCAATTCTCATTTTGCCACTCCAGTTAAACAGGCTCCAAGATATGCCCAGCCAGGAGAACAAGGCGAAGAAAAATGGATAATACTCGAACTTAAACTTCTTGCAGATGTAGGATTGATTGGATTACCTAACGCTGGTAAATCAACTTTACTATCTGCAATTTCATCTGCCAGACCAAAGATAGCCGACTATCCCTTTACAACAATGAGACCTGTTCTTGGTGTGGTGAAATACAATGACTTCAGGAGCTTTGTAGTTGCAGACATACCCGGCTTGATTGAAGGAGCTCATAGGGGAGCGGGACTCGGCTCACAATTTCTAAGGCATGTAGAACGTACATCTATTCTTCTCCATCTTATAGATATTTCGGAAACAGCAGAAGGCGACCCTATTGAAAATTATTTAAAAATAAATAAAGAACTCGAGTTATATAGCAGGGAGCTTCTAAAAAAACCGCAGGTTGTTGTCGGGACGAAATCGGATATTGCAGGAAATTCTGAAAAGCTTGACAGACTTATAGCATATTGCAAAAATAAAGAAAAAGATTTTTTCATTGTTTCAGCAGTAACAGGCAAGGGATTAAAAGAACTAATTGCTTTTCTGTCTTTAAAAGTTGAAGAAAAGATAGTTTATTAGCAACCAATTAAGGTTAGTTGAAAATGCCAGGGGAAAAAGAGCTAAGTATAGATGCACGTCTTCTTAGTGATGCTATCATTGAACTCAATATAGCGAGACGTAATGTTACAATTTATCCTAAAGACCACCCTTCTGTTGAAAAATCATTAAACCGTTGTTTTGATTTATTACAAAAAATTTTTGAATTAAGAGAAGATATTACAATAGCTATCGCAAAAGATACCCTTATTATAGATGAATTTTTCCTGGAAAAGAAAAATCCTGTTTATAAAGATTTTGCACTTTATATGAATAGATTGGGAATTGCTTATATAACATTTAAAAAAGGCATTACAAAAGATGAACTATATGAATTTCAAAAAACAATTACAGATAAAACACTGGTTGATTCTCCCGAGTTAATCGAAAAGAAGTTTATTGAACAACCACTAAAAAAACTAAATCTTGGTTTTATTAATTATGATGCATTCTCTTTTGTTGATTCTACTGATATAAAGGATGATAAAAGAAAATCATCTATCTGGGAAAAGTATATATATGGACTGCTTACCGGTGCTCTTCTTTCAGAAGATGTGTCTGATATTATTCAGGGTATTCCACCTGATTCTCTCGGCGATTTTCTTAACAGAACTATTACGGATGAGGTAAAAGAGGAGACATATGATAAAGTAATAACTTCATATATAAGCAGGCCTTCATCAAATATATTTTCCGATCAAGAGATGGGGAAATTAAATAAATTGATCAGTGCTTTGAAACCTGAAATTAAAAAACAGTTTCTCGCTTCGACTGTCAAAATTGTATCAAAGGATGTTCAAGCTGCAAAGGCAATTTTTAATGAAATAAGTGTAGATGAGGCGGTTAAATTTATAAATTCAATTAATGAACAAAATCTGAAGATACCCGAAAACCTTAAAAATCTTATTGACAAATTTTCTTCTCTGCCTTCTGCAGTTGACGAGCATTTTGTTTCAGGAAGCGAATATGTAGTTGATGATATATTTCTTTCTGGTGACGCAAAACAACTGATGATTGAAGATGACGGGGAAAAATTTGTTAGTGAAAAATACATGTCTGAAATCAGAAAAATCCTTGAATATTCATCGCCTTTTGCCGGTTCCAGTATTATAAAAGAATTCGACAAAGAATATGATGACGATTATATTGAAAAATATTTTAGTCAGATAATTATTGATTTACTATCATCAGATTTTGTTACAGATATTGAGGAATATAAAGTATTAATGAACCTTCTTGGTGAAAGAGTTGATGAATTTGTATATACAGGACAATTCGGTCAGATATATCAACTCTTAAAATTGATTTCTTACAATGAAGAAAACAAAAAATACCCTGAAATAACAGAAAAATTTATTGAATTATTTTACTCGCAAGAGTTTTTAAGAAGGCTTATTGATTCATTCAGGATATTCGGACGACAATCAAGAGAGGAAGTCTGGCTTCTTTGCGACTATTATGGAAAACTTATTATCCCGTTATTAATGGATGCCCTTGCTGACGAGGAGTCGCCAATTATCAGAAAGTTTTTAATAAATTTATTGAAACGTTTTGGAGACAGAATAATTCCAGAAGCTTTGAAAAGGCTCGAAGATAAAAGATGGTTTGTAAAAAGAAATATGCTTTATCTTCTTGCTGATTCAAAGAATCCTGAGATATTGGATCGTGTAAAACCTTATGTTCATCATGATAAAGAAAAAGTTTGTTTTGAAGCCTTAAGGTGTCTCTTAAATTCCAGTGATGAATATGGGATTAAATCTCTAAGGAATTATCTAAAATCCGGGTCGTTTGAAAATATAGAAATGGCAGCAACACTTGCGGGCATATACAGGGTTAATGAAGCTGTTGATGACCTTTTACATATTTTAAAGAAAAGGATATTAAGCAGTTATGATATATATCAGAAGATCTCAATTGTTAAGGCTCTTGGAGAAATAGGAGATCCGAAAGCTATAGTAGCTTTGAAAGAATTGCTATCTTCAAGAAGAATACTTTTTAAAAATGCCATGGAAAATCTTAAAGAAGAAATATATAAATCTTTAAAGAACTATCCACTTGATAGCATTCAGGATATTTTAAGAGAAGGCCTGAAATCAGAAAATGAAATTATAAAAAACGAATCAAGAAGATTGATACAGAGAGTTAAACATGATTGAAACTTTGAATGAATTTCTTCTATCATTTTCGTCTGCTGTTTCAAACTGTTCTCTTTATTCAGGAGAGCATGCATCTGTCAGTGAGTTCATTACTAAAACCATAGATGTTTTGAATATTTTATTCAATAATTCAGATTCTGTCGAGATTATGGTTATAGAAGATGACATAGTTGTTAATAAAACATTAATAAGAAACGCAGGGATACATGTAATAAATCTGATGAAGAAACTAAAACGCAAAGGTATCTCTCGTGTTGATATTTTGAAAGGTGTTGAATTTAATGAAATAAAAGATTTTATAGTTTCTTTGTTAGATAAAGAGAAAACCGTAAAAGGATACCCACATATTGTAACCGGTATTGTTGATATAAGATTAGGGGGACAAAAATTAGCGGAAGATTTTAAGATAGGAGATATAAGTAAATTATCGGGATTACAGGCAGATGGTGTAAGGGAAATATTTACTGGTGTGTCGCACTTTAAGAAACTTGAAACCTACGGACTGGAAGAGATCGTTTTAAAATTTGCTGCTGCTTTCAAGAGAGAATCTAATGTCCTGAAGCTATTATGCCCTGTAAAATCCACGAGTGAATATACATATGTACATGCCACAAATGTTGCTGTATTATCAATGTTTCAGGCTGAATCACTCGGAGTTAGAGAAGACTTGAAGCATGATATAGGGATCGCCGCTCTTTTACATGATGTTGGAAAGGTTTTTATTAATGTTAATATCTTAGAAAAAAAAGAAAAACTTAATGACCGTGAATGGAATGAAATCAAACTTCATACAGTTTATGGTTCAAAATATCTTGCAAAAATAAACGGGCTAACCCGGCTTGCGCCAATTGTAGCTTATGAACATCATCTGAGATTCGATGGAAAGGGTTATCCTGAGATAAAGAATAATAGCAGGAAACAGCATATTTGCTCGCAGATAGTTGCAATCTCAGACTATTTCGACGCTTTAAGAAGCAGAAGGCCGTATCGTAAAGAACAAGAATTTGAGGAAATACTTTTCTTGATGAAAAATGAATCAGAAGGAATGTTTAATCCATTCCTTCTGGATAATTTCATTAAATCAATGTTTAGGGTTCTATCAGGGTAGAAAATTAATGAAAAACAAACCACTCAAGCCTTGCACACCTGCTGAGAGAAAAGAAACGATAAGGCAGGCAATACTTCATATGATTGACGGAATGGTATTGTCAGCGAAAGAAATATCGAGTCAGGTAGCAATTCCTGAAAAAGAAGTTTACGAACATCTTGAACACATACGTAGAACAACAGGAAGTAAAAAAGAATGTAATCTGAAAGTTTACCCTTCTGTCTGTAAAAAATGTGGATTTGAATTTATAAAAAGAGACAAACTAAAAAAGCCGGGAAAGTGTCCTGTTTGTAAGAGCGAAAGTATAAGCGAACCTCTATTTTCTGTAAATAGAAAATAACTTCCTGTTAACCCCGAAATGCAATTGAAATAATGCAGAAATTGCTTTCATTGATATAAGCAGAATTATTGTTGTGGTAAAACCAAATAAAGGAATAAGGACGATTGTTGATGAAATCGCACCTATAAAAGAACCAATAAGTTCAATGCCGTATAAAGAGCCTCCTTCTCCGATAGCTTTTGTCGCAGAAGCAAACCACTTACCTGTAACAATGCCTGTAGATAATATAATTAAATAGAAGGCTATCCCGTACCGGAATGAAATTAAAAAAAGGATACAAACTGCTATGGACAATAAATCAAGGATCAGGAATATGTTATTTGTATCTCTGGTTTTCCCATGAATTTTTGTGCCAATCCATAATCCAATCATTAATAAACCGGATAGGAGTCCGATTTTTTCGTAGACATATCCATATATTGCCTGATAACCGAGTATTAAACATATGGTTAATGTCATACAATAAAAACCTGTTATAAACATTGAAAAGTATATTTTCTTTTTCCTGTTTTTTAGAAATAGCAGGGATAATATAAAAATAGTAGTTATAAAAACAATTAAATGCCATTTTGTTAATTTCTGGATAAATAAAAAGATTTCAGTGCCCTGTATTTCATCCCAGAGCATAAGATTATAAAA
>Ga0123519_10001425_pt1 | contig 40797 bp, 41 predicted proteins | sample YelNatPaOPRAMG02_FD_87396 | JGI IMG/M metagenome (GOLD analysis project Ga0123519, IMG submission 87396) | Hot spring microbial communities from Yellowstone National Park - Yellowstone National Park OP-RAMG-02 (version 2) | ecosystem: Environmental > Aquatic > Thermal springs > Hot (42-90C) ...
ACTCTACCTCCGTAATCAATATTTTTTCCATCTCCTATCCTCCTTAACTTTTTGGAGGATAGTTTACCAATGTGACATTTTAAATTAGGAATTAAGTGTGACATTTCAAAATAGTAACCACATTGAAAAAATAGGTGTTGGTAAAACAGCATAAGGATAGTCAATTAAAACACCAAAAATAATATGTTCTACTATTTTTTTGAATTGTGAATGATTTGCATGATATAATCCGCTATATGAAGTATATAGCAGACCTCCATATTCATTCCCATTATTCAAGGGCAACAAGTGCTGAGATGACATTAGAAGGTATCTGGAGATGGGCTCAACTTAAAGGTATATCCGTTATCGGCACTGGTGATTTTACCCATCCCGGTTGGTTTAAGGAAATCACAGAAAAACTTGAACCAGACAAATCTGGCTTTTTAAGGCTTAAAAACCCCATCCAGATGCAGCATATCCCGGAAAAATGTAAACTTAATATAAATTTTGTCCTGACGAGCGAAATAAGTTGCATATACAGTAAAAACTCAAGGACACGAAAAATCCATTGTATTGTTATAGCGCCTGATCTTTCCTCTGCTGCAAAAATAAACTTAACACTTTCAAAGATAGGCAATGTTAAATCCGATGGTAGACCTATACTGGGAATGGATGCAAAAGAACTTTTGAGAATAGTGCTTGACTTATCGGATCGCGCATTATTCGTCCCTGCCCATGCATGGACCCCGCACTTTTCCGTATTCGGCGCTGCATCTGGTTTTGATTCCCTTGAAGAGTGTTTCGAAGAATTAACACCCCATATACACGCCATAGAAACAGGGCTTTCATCGGACCCTCCCATGAACTGGAGGCTTTCATCCCTTGATAACATTACCCTTATTTCAAATTCTGATGCCCATTCTCCCATAAAAATAGGCAGGGAGGCAAACATCTTTGACACAGCCCTTACCTATGATGAAATGTTAGATGCAATAAAAACAAAAAAAGGTTTTCTGGGAACCATAGAATTTTTTCCTGAGGAAGGAAAGTATCATTTTGACGGTCACAGGCTTTGTGGTGTATGTCTTTCACCAAAACAAACAATAGAATACGATTATTTATGCCCTAAATGCAAAAAGAAACTTACCATAGGGGTGATGCACAGGGTTTTGGCACTTGCTGACAGAGAAAATGGGCTTAAGCCCGATGGCGCAGCTGATTTTAAATCTATAATACCACTAAATGAAATCATTGCAGAGGTATTAAGGTCAAATCCCACAAGCAAAAAGGTTATAAATGAATATTATAAAATGCTTACCCTGCTGGGAAATGAGTTTAAAATCCTTCTTGATGTGCCAGTTGAAGAAATCGCAATTACTTGCGGTGAAAAAATGGCAGATGCCATAAATAGGATGAGGTCTAACAATATCCATATTTCTCCAGGTTATGATGGTGAATACGGAAAGATAAGGATATTTGAGGATAAAAATACTAATAAGCTCAATCGTATAAACGGCCAGCTGAGTCTCTTTTAATTAATAAAATTCAGTTAATATGTTAAGATTTTCCATAATAGATGGGTTAAATGATAATCAAAAAGAGGCAGTTACACACACAGAAGGTCCATTAATTATCATTGCAGGGCCTGGAACAGGAAAAACATTAACAATAATAAGGCGTATCCTGTATCTCGTCCACACAGGCATAAAACCCCATGAGATTGTCGGGCTCACATTTACAAACAGGGCAGCTCAAGAGATGAGAGAGAGGATTGGTCCTTATTTAGGAGAAAACGGAGAAGGTCTATTTTTAGGAACGTTCCATATGTTTGGATTAAATATATTAAGAAAGTACTACAACAGAGATTTTAGACTTATAGAAAAAAAAGATCAGATAGAAATTTTAAGATCATTGACAGATGGAACATTAAAGAAGGCTCAGGAGCAATTAAATTATATTTCGAAAATTAAGAATCTCTATGATACATCATCCATGAAGGATAATATATTTTTAAAATATGAAGAGATACTTAAAGAAAAAAATGCCTTCGATATAGATGACCTTGTCGCAAAGGCAATGGAATTGATAAAGACATGTGTGAGAGCCCGATCAGATATTGCCCGTTTAAGGCATATTCTAATAGATGAATATCAGGATATAAATCCACTGCAATACGAGTTTATAAGATCTCTCTACAGCTTTACAGAAAATATTTGTGCGGTGGGAGATCTTGATCAGGCTATATATACCTTCAGAGGCGCAGATATAGAATTCTTTCTTAATTTTGAAAAGGATTTCAAAGGTGCAAAAAGATTGTTTTTAAAAGATAATTACAGGTCTTCTAAGGTAATTGTCCATGCCTCGCAGTTTCTGATAAAACACAATAAAAAAAGGATTGAACACCCATTGGAATCAGTATCCCATAAGACATCAGATAAAATCAGGGTTATAACTGTAAATAATGAATACGAAGAGGCAAAAATTATCGTGAGGGAGATTGAAAATAGAATGGGTGCCATAAGTCACTATAGCCTGTCACAGAATGACTTTAGAGGACAGTGGGATAGTAATTACAGGTTTTCCGATTTTGCAGTATTATTCAGGACCAATAATCAGGCAGATATTATAAGGGATGCATTTATTGATTCCGGTATACCCTATCAATTAATAAAAGATGTTTTCTATGATGAGATACATGAAATTGAAGATAGATTAAAAACATTTATCAACAAACCAGATGAAGAAAAAACACTCTCTCATATCCTCGATGACGCCTTCGGGTTTTCAACTAAAGAAGAATTGCTTGGCATAAAAAGAAACCTTCTTTTGGCTTACGGTAATTTTCATGTGGAAATTGCATTAAAAAAGATTCTTGATGAACTCTATCTATTTAAATCTTCTGATGCCTTCAACAGGAACATAGATGCAGTTAGCCTAATGACAATTCATATGGCAAAGGGCCTTGAATTTAAGGTGGTATTTATCCCAGGATTTGAAGAAGGTCTTATACCTCATACCCTTGCAAATAGTGAGAAAGACTTAGAGGAGGAAAGGAGACTTTTCTATGTGGGCATGACACGGGCAAAGGATGAGTTATTTCTTCTGTGGAGCGAAAAAAGGCATGTTCATGGAACAACAAGGGAGTCTAAAAAATCGAGATTTTTTTATGAGATACCGGAGAAATTTTTAGAATCCATATATATTTCAAAAAATGATAAACCAAAGAAAAAACCAAAACAGCAGAGTCTTTTTTAAATCTTGACGAGTATAAAACAATCATTTATTTTTATCTTATACATTACTGCAACAGAGACTTTTTATGGATGGTAGCGCTATTTTAAAAAATCGTTACAAGTCATTTATAAAGTTACTTTTTTTATTTTTTCCTTTTGTTACTTTACTCCTAATATTTACAAATTGTGCTACAAACCCTGTAACAGGTCAAACCCAGCTTATGCTGTTTTCCGAAGAAGAGGAACTTAAAATGGGTAAAGAATGGTACCCTAATATCATGTGGGGTGGAGAAGGAGGTGGTGGTGAATATAAGGATGAAAGGCTTAAATCGTATCTCAACGAGATAGTGCAGGCATTACAAAGGGTATCACACAGACCGCACATCAAGGTTGAATTTGCCATACAAAACAGTTCAATTCCCAATGCATGGGCAATACCTGGTTATGTTGCAATGACAAGAGGGCTTTTGGCCGGTCTTGAAAGTGAGGCCGAGTTTGCATATGTAATGGGACATGAGATAGGACATGTATCGGCAAGACACTCTGCGAGCCAACTTTCTAAGGGGATCTTCATGAGTTTTATATTACAGGGCGCATCTCTGGCTATGGGCACATCCCCTTATTCAGAAGTTACCCTTGCCCTCGGATCAATAGGAGGAAACCTTCTCATGTTAAAATACAGCAGGGATGACGAATTGATGGCAGATAGACTTGGTGTATCATATATGGCAAAGATTGGATATCTACCAAAAAATGCAATAAATGCCCATAAAAACCTGGAAAAAGTCTCATCCGAATACTTAAAAGCAGTTGGAAAAAATACTGAAGAGGGCGGTTTTTTAAGTGATTTACTTTCCACGCACCCAAGGACTTCGGTCAGGATTGATGAACTTGAAAAGATTATCAGAGATACCTATATAAATTCATTAAGAGGTGACGGAACAAATAAAGAATCATTTTTAAATGCAACGGCAGTTCTAAGGAGGGCAAATAAGATTTATACAAATTACTACGATAAAGCCGTTAAGTATCTGAAAGAAAACAAAACAGCAGAGGCGCAGAATCTTATATTAAATGCTATTAAGGAAAAAAAAGACGAAGCACCTTTTCTCGCATTATATGGTTTTATACTTGATAAAAAAGGTGAATTAAAAGAGGCAGAACTATATTTCAATAATGCTTTAAGTTTATACAGGGAATACCAGCCGGCATATAGAGGCCTCGGTATCATATATTATAAGAAGAATGATAATCAAAAGAGCATAACCTATCTAAAAAAGGCTATACAATTATTTCCCAATGATATGCCTTCCTTTTATTTTATGGGTATGAATTACTATAAAATGAATATGTATTTAGATGCGATCAAATACCTTAAGCCTTTTTCAGAGGTTTACCCAAGACATCCAGCAATCCATGGAATACTTGGCATCTGTTATGAAAGGATAAAAAATATAAGGGCTGCATATGAAGAATATATAATGCAGATAAAGGTTGCCCCTGATAATGAGATGGGAAGGTATGCAAAATCAAGAATAAACATACTAAGAAATTATTTTATAAAATGAAATTTTTATAGAATTTTTATGAGTTTTTAAAATCCCTTTTGTGCAAAGACAAGGAGTTAAATATTGTAACTCTTATAAGCTATACAGGATATGTAAAGGAGGATAAAGCAAATGGGGAAAAAATCAAAAAAGTTATGTTTTAAAAATCCTGCCTGGTCTAAAATACAGTTATTATTGATTGTAACATTGTTTTTTTCTTTACTTTTTAATGCAACTTTTGTATTTGCCCATGATTTAAGTATTTCTGCTGGATACGGATTTGCCCTTTTTAATCCTGAAAGCAAACCTTATCGACTAAGATATACAAAAGGATTATATGATTTTTATCATTTTTCACTAGCAAGAGAAAATCGCATCAACGGTCGGTTTTATCTTGTTGCAGAACCATTCCTTGCATACCAGGCAAGACCCCATGAGGGAATCGATTTAGGATTTGGCCTTTCAGGGAAATACTATATAACAAAAAACTTTTATATGAATCTCGGGGTTGGTATAGCTTATACAACCTACGGTTTTAAAGAGCAGGGCACACATCTTCCCTTTATAATCCAGGCCGGGATTGGATATAGAGGGAAGCGGTTTTTCATAGAGGATAGATTCAAACATTATTCAAATGGTGGTCTTTCAAGACCAAATATGTCAATAAACGCTAACATAATATTATTAGGGATGTATATTTAATTCCATAAGTTTTTTTAAGTTTGTTTAATTGCTATGGGGAAGGCTGATGAGGTGAACAATAAAGCCTTGATTTTTTGAATTTTTAATATAATGATTTCTAATAAATTTAATCAGCTGGGGGGTGGAAATGTTTAACGATATATTATACAAGGCCAATAATGGTATTAGGGCAATAAGAAGATGGGTTATCCCCTATATTAATTCCCTTCTGCACCCAGAACAATTCAGACCGGTTCTGTGTTATTTATATACAGAATGGCGTTGCAATATAGACTGCCACTACTGTCATCAATATGACAACACACAGGAGGGAATGGATATAGAAACGGCAAAGAGTGCAATAGACTGGCTTAAAACATTAGGGTGCAGGGTCATACCCATTATGGGTGGCGAACCCTTATTAAGAAAAGACTTTACCTTAGAGGTCATTAGATACGGTGCGGAAAATGGATTCTTCGTGTATTTGCCCACCAACGGGTATCTAATGGATAAGGAATTCATTGATGAAATGGGAAAGGCAGGTGTGGCAGCAGTAAACCTTGCAGTAGATACCATTGCACCCAGAAAGGGCCTGCCAAAGGCCCTCCTTGCCATAGAACCCCAGTTCAGATATCTTGTGGAGAGACAAAAAAAGTATGGTTATCTCCTGTTCTTCAACATAAACATATGTCGTACCAATATAAAGGATGTAAAGCTACTAACGGAAATAGCCCACGAGAATAATATTGGCACCGATTATCATCTCAATGAGCCACCCCAGGGTTTTGTAGATACCTCCCATTATAAACATAAGGATGATGGATTATTCATAACACCTGAACAGTTCCAGGAGGTAGATGAGCTCCTTGACTGGCTCATTGAAAAACAGAAAAAAGGGTGGCCTATGGTAAACTCCATTGAACATTTGAAGACCTTTAAAAAGAGGATGAGGGGTATCATCGATCACTGGGATTGCAGGGCAGGTATAAACGGTGCACTTATAAGGCCCAATGGCAGTCTATCCCCATGCTTCGACCTCATATGTTTTTATCACGACTGGGGCAGAATCTGGGAGCCAAAGTTTGACAGAAATGCCCTGGCAGATGTAAAGAAAAAATGTATGCCCCACTGCTCATCCACTTGTTTCCATACCATGGCCTATTATTACCAGATACAGGCAGTGCCCCAGTGGGTGAGAAAGCATATAAGGGTTGGATAAATATAATAGTTTAGCTACTCCATAAAATGTATTGATCAAAACGCATAATCTTCTATGTCTTCATAGTTTTTGCTTTCAAATCTTGGAGTGCATATGGCAAGAAATATCAAATCTTCCATGCCATTATTTTTAATCCTCTGGGGACATAAAGGTGGAATTACAACTAAATCACCGGGTCTGACTTCTTTTGGTGGCATGGCACCAACTTCCATGATACCCGTGCCTTTTAAAATATAATACCTTTCAATGGTGTCTTTTAATCTATGCCACCGAGTCTTTTTACCAGGTTCTACCCTTACCCTTGCAATGGATAATGATGGATCCTCAGGGGAATTATACTGCTCTATAATATAACAACCTTCTTTGAAATAAAACTCTTTTGAGATGTCCTGGCTTATGACCTTTTCATCCATAATATAAAAAAATGTTATGCAATTTCATTTGGGATAGCTATTTCATCATCAGTAAGATAACATTGTGGATCTTCTGCCCATACATCACCTGTTACTGCCTCTGCCCTGACCCTAAAATTACCACCGCATATATCAAGCCATCTGCACTTTCTACATCTGCCTTTCACATGCCTTTTCTTTTCTTTTAGTTTTGCCATAAGGGGGTCAGAGGTATCCATCCATATCTGACTGAAAGGTCTGGTTCTTATATTGCCAAAGCTGTAATGTCTCCAGAACTGGTCTGCGTGAACATAGCCTTCCTCATCAACACATGCAATCCCTACACCTGATGCATTTCCCTCGTTCATCATAAGCAGTTCATACACCTCATCAGCCCTTTTTTTATCTTCACGGAGGAGGCGAAGATAAACATAAGGTCCATCAGCATGATTGTCTACTGTGAGCACTTCTATGTTTCTACCCCTGTGGAAAAATTCTTTTGTTCTATCCATAATGTAATCGACCACTTCCCGCTGTTTATCATGGGGAAGGTCCTCATCAATTAAGCTTGAACCCCTGCCTGCATAAACAAGATGATAAAAACACACCCTATCTATTTGTTCTTCCTCGATTAAATCAAATATTTTAGGAACCTCTTTATAATTTCTTATATTTATTGTAAATCTAAGTCCTACCTTAATTCCCGCATTTTTTGCATTTCTTATACCATTTAGTGCTTTTACAAAAGCACCTTTTTTGCCCCTGAATGCATCGTTTACATCTCCTATGCCATCAAGGCTTATACCAATATAGGATAACCCTCTCTCAGAAAAAATCCTTGCCATTTTACGAGATATTAATGTTCCATTTGTGGATATAACTGCCCTTAAACCTTTTTTAACCGCATAATCTACAAGCTCCGGGAGGTCCTTCCTCAAAAGAGGTTCCCCTCCTGAAAAAAGAATCACCGGTACCCCAAATGCGGCAAGGTCATCAATGAGTTTTTTTCCCTCTGCAGTTGTAAGTTCATTACCCTTGTATCCTCCATCCTCTGCCTTGGCATAACAGTGAATGCACCTCAAATTACACCTTTTTGTCATATTCCATACAACAACAGGTTTCTTATCCTTTGAAAACTGGATAAGATGGGAAGGAAGTTTAGAGGTCTGTCTTTCGTATCTTAAAGGGTCAGATGCCTCTACTGCCCCGCAATAAAGCTTTGATATGCCAATCATCGTCCACTATTTAAATTCAATATCTTCAAAGTGGAGGCATCTTTTAAAGGATGCATATCTACTTCGAATCTCATCGTATTTTAGCCCCTTGATCCTGTTTATACCAAAATCTTCCACATTGAAAGATGCCATTACAGAACCCATAACTATTGCCTGTTTTATTGTATCTGAATTGACCTCACCTACATTTGCAAGATACCCCATAAATCCACCTGCAAAGGTATCGCCTGCACCAGTTGGATCAAAGACCTCTTCAAGGGGGTAGGCAGGGGTCAAAAATATTCCCTCTTTTTCTGCCATAAAAACCCCATATTCACCCCTTTTCACTATTACAAAAGATGGACCCAATTCCATTATCTTTTTCGCACCCTTTATGAGACTGTACTCCTTTGTAATCTCCCTTAATTCTGATTCATTGACCACAAGAATATTTACTTTCTTTATTGCTTCAATTAGTGCAGAAAATTTATTTTCAATCCAGAAGTTCATCGTGTCGAGGACAATGATTGCCTTTTTATTTATCTGTTTAATAACATATGCCTGGAGTTCAGGATCGATGTTTGCAAGAAAAATAAAATTTGCTTTAAAATAATCATCGGGGATACGGGGTTTGAATTTATCTATAACATTGAGTTCGGTTTTTAGGGTAATTGCCTGATTTAAATCATATCCATATCTACCTTCCCACCTAAATGTCTTTCCATCTTCTATGGATATGCCCCTTATATCAACATTTCTCTCTTCTAAAAAACCTATGCTTGAAAGGTCAAAGTCCTTACCCACCGTGGCCACAATCCCCACATCAGTAAAAAAACTTGCCGCATTGGTAAAGTGTAGGGCAGAACCGCCGAGGGCATTTTCTACCTTTCCAAAGGGAGTCTCTATGGAATCATAGGCAATGGTTCCCACAACGAGAAGGTCTATCATGTGCCCATCTCCCAGGAAGCAAGATATATCCTCTGTTCTTCTGTAAGCTCATCTATGGCCACACCTGCTGAGGCAAGCTTTAATGCCGCCACATTTTTATCTATTTCTTCAGGCACAGAATATACCTTTTTTTCCAGTTTTTTACCATTTTTCCACATATATTCAGCACACAGTGCCTGATTGGCAAAACTCATATCCATTACCTCTGAAGGATGGCCTTCTGCACATGCAAGGTTTACAAGTCTCCCTTCCCCTAAAAGATAGATACGCCTGCCATCTGAAAGGGTATACTCATCCATCATACCCCTTACCTTTCTCTTTTTTACTGCCATTGCCTCAAGGCCATCTAAATCAATCTCCACATTAAAATGGCCTGAATTGCCTATAATTACACCATCTTTCATAAGTTCAAAATGCTCTTTTCTAAGCACATGTATATTGCCAGTTGTTGTTATAAAAATATCCCCTATCCGTGCTGCCTCTTCCATCTTCATAACGGTATAACCATCCATGAGTGCCTCGAGCGCCTTTAAAGGATTTACCTCTGTTACTATAACATGGGCGCCGAGCCCTCTTGCCCTCATGGCCACCCCTTTTCCACACCAGCCATAACCTGCAAGAACAAATTTTGCGCCTGCAAATAGTACATTTGTTGCCCTTAAAATGCCATCCACTGTACTTTGACCTGTACCATACCTGTTATCGAACATGTGCTTTGAAAATGCATCGTTTACTGCAATTATGGGGAAACACAAAACGCCTTCCTTTTCCATACTTTTGAGTCTGATCACACCTGTTGTAGTCTCTTCTGAACCACCTATTATATTATCCACAAACTGTTTTCTCTCCGCCTCGCTTAATGTTTCTACCCATTGCCTGACCGCTGGATGAAGTGCTTCAAATCTCTCATGGGCTATCATATGCAAGGAGCCCACAAGGTCTGCACCATCGTCCATGGTGAGATTTGGTTTAAAGGCAAGGGCCTTCATTATGTGTGTATAATACACATCATCTGTTTCCCCTTTTATGGAAAACGTGGGGATGTTGAAATGTTTTACTATAGAGGCAGCCACATCATCCTGAGTGCTTAAAGGGTTTGATGCACACAGTGCCACTTCTGCACCACCCTCTTTTAGGGTTCTCACAAGATTAGCCGTCTCTGTTGTAACATGCAGACAGCAAGAAATTCTTACCCCTAATAAGGGTTTTTCTTTTGAGAACCTCTCCCTGACCTTTCTTAAAACAGGCATTCTCTTTTCTGCCCATTCTATCTTCTCAAGTCCTTTTTCAGCAAGCTTTATATCTTTAACATCGTGTTCCATTATTATCCTCCTGGGAAAAAACTATCACTCAATATAAAATAAATTTAACTAAATACCTGCCAGTCTTCTTATCTCATCTACCATGTCAAGTCTTTCCCATGTAAATTCCGGCTCAGTCCTTCCAAAATGTCCACCACATGCAGTCTTCTTGTAAATTGGCCTTAAAAGGTCAAGTTTTTCTATGATCTTTTTAGGCCTTAAGTCAAAAAGTTCATTTACTATCTCTGCTATTCTATCGGGGTTGATCTTTGATGTCCCCTTTGTATTTACCATTACAGATACCGGCCTTGCCACACCTATGGCATAGGCAATCTGTATCTCCAGTTTATCTGCAAGACCTGCTGCAACAAGATTTTTTGCAATATATCTTGCCATGTAAGATGCGCTTCTGTCTACCTTGGATGGGTCTTTACCTGAAAATGCACCACCACCGTGACTTCCCACACCACCGTATGTATCCACGATAATCTTCCTTCCAGTCATCCCGCAGTCACCTTTAGGGCCACCTATTACAAATCTTCCTGTAGAATTGATGTATATCTTTGTCTTTGCATCCATCATTTCAGCAGGTATCACCTTTTTTATTACCTCTTCAGTTATTCCTTCTCGTACCGTTTCAATGGGGACGTCAGGGGTATGCTGTGCTGCAATGACAACAGCATCCACCCTTACAGGCCTATTGTCTATGTATTCTATGGTTACCTGGCTTTTGCCATCAGGCCTTAAAAAATTTAAAATATTCTGTTTTCTTACTTCTGCGAGCCTTTTAATAAGTTTATGGGCAAACATGATAGGCATGGGCATGTATTCAGGTGTTTCTGTACATGCATAGCCCACCATAAGTCCCTGATCACCTGCACCCTGCTCATGGTCTGGGGTTTCAACTACACCCATTGCTATATCAGGAGATTGTTCATCTATTGCAGTGATGACTGCACATGTCTCCCAGTCAAATCCCATGGCAGAATTGTTATAGCCTATCTCTTTTACAGTCTGCCTAACTATATCGGGAATGTTTACATAGCAACTCGTTGTAATCTCACCACCTACAAGGGCAAGTCCTGTTGTTAAAAATGTTTCACAGGCAACTCTTGCAGCCTTATCCTGTTCAATAATTGCATCGAGAACCGCATCGGATATCTGGTCTGCCACCTTGTCTGGATGGCCCTCTGCCACTGATTCAGAAGTAAACAAATACCTTGTCATACTCATTTTATATTCCTCCTTTAAATTTTTTATTCTTCAAAACATTTTATAAAGTCATCGGGAAAAAGCCTTGCCATCTCTTTTCTGAGGAGAGATTCAGCCTTTTTATGGGAATCCTGTTTTAATAACTCGTAAAGCAAATCTTTACAGTAACTATGTTCTAAGCCACGAACAATCTTTTTTGCCTTGGGCACGGAATAAGGGTTCATGCTTAATTCATCAAGTCCAAGCCCTATTAATACGGGTATATAGAGTGCCTCTCCTGCCATCTCTCCACACATGGCAACCTCAATTCCATTGGCATGGGCCGCTTCAACAACATGTTTTATCATCCTCAAAACAGCAGGATGTAAAGGTTCATATAGATAGGACACATATTCGTTGATTCTATCAATGGCAAGGGTATACTGGATTAAATCGTTCGTCCCGATACTAAAAAAATCCACCTCTTTTGCAAGTATATCACTTATCATGCATGTGGAAGGCACCTCTATCATTATGCCCAGTTCTATGTTTCTGTTAAAATCTATCTTTTTATGCCCCAACTCCTCCATGCATTCTTTCAAGATTTCTTTTGTTTTTTTTATCTCCTCAATGCCAGAAACCATGGGAATAAGGATCTTAAGGGGTCCATATGCACTTGCCCTCAAAATGCCTTTTAACTGGCTTTTAAACAAATCTGTCTCTTTGATGCACAACCTTATTGCCCTCAATCCCATGGCAGGATTTATCTCCTTTGCCATCTCTATATGGGAGACGAATTTATCTCCACCTATGTCGAGGGTTCTTATGGTCACATAATCGAGGTTTTTGTTTTCTGCCAATTTTTTATAAATATGGAAATGCTCCATTTCTGTTGGCAATGTTTTTCTTGAAAGATAAATATATTCTGTTCTATACAGCCCTATCCCCTGGGCACCATATTTTTTGACAATATCCATCTCTGCAATAAGCTCGATGTTTGCACCTACCTTTACCTTAAACCCGTCTTTTGTCTCTGATTTTAGCTTTGCAATCCTTAAAAATTCCTTTTTTATGTTTTTAAGTCTCAATTGCTTCGATATATATTCTTTCTGAACCTCAGGTGTGGGATTTATTATAACTATGCCTTCATCACCATCAACGATGATCCTGTCGTTATTTTTAATAAAACTCAATATGTTTCCCACACCCACCACAGCAGGTATCTCCAGGGCCCTTGCCACAATAGATGTGTGGGATGTCCTTCCACCCACATCTGTTACAAAACCGGATATTTTATTCAAATTTAGCTGGATTGTATCTGCCGGGGATAGATCATGGGCTACAATAATACCCCTCTCTGCCTTTTTTTTTGTCTCAACAGTTGGGCTTTTCCCCTTTACGAGTATCCTCATAAGTCTATCATATATATACTTTAAATCCTGTGCCCTTTCTCTGAAATAGAGGTCTTCTATAGCTTCGAAGCTTGACATAAATTTAGATACCACCATATCGAGGGCCCATTCGGCATTAACCTTGTCCCTTCTTATAGCATCAACTACGTCTCTTGAGAAAAAATCATCCTGAAGCATTAAAATATGGGCATCTATTATAAATGAATGCCTTCTGACTTCATCGTCTGGTATTGATTGTTTTATGGCATTTAGTTCACCTATTGCGTCTTTTACGGCATTTTTAAACCTGTTTACCTCTCTTTCTACCTGTTCTGCCTTTATATTCCTTTTGATAACGGGAATTTTCCCCCTCTCGAGCAAATAAACACTTCCCGTGGCAATGCCTGAAGAAACACCAATGCCTTTTAGTATCTTATTCGTAAATGTTTCTTCTTTCATTCTTCGTAAAAACCTTCCTCTATGAGTTTACCCAATGCCCTTAAAGCATCGTCTTCATCTACACCATTTATCTCCAGTTTTATGGAACTACCCAGAGGACATGCAAGCATTAAAAGTCCCATAATACTTTTACCGTTTACCTTAGTGCCGTCCTTTTCTACCCATATCTCAGATGAAAATTCATTTGCCTTTTTTACAAACATGGCAGCAGGTCTTGCATGGAGTCCAAGTCTGTTTTTAATGGTAAATATACCTTCCACCATCGGCACTATTTTTTACCACTCCCTTTAAGTAGGTCAGTGGCCAGATAAATATTTTTTTGACCATAACCTGTTATAAACCTGGCAAGCTCATCAATGGACTTTTCTTCTCTGTATGTTGCCAGTTTTATTAACATGGGCAAATTCACCCCTGTTACAACCTCCACCTTACCAGCCTCTAAAAAAGAAAGGCTTATATTGGAAGGAGTACCTCCGAACATATCCGTAAGGATTATAACACCGTCACCACCATCAACAGACTTTATGGCAGTAGTTATCTTTTTCTTTATTGCCTCCATATCCTCATTGGGAAAAATATCCACATGGGTGAACATCTGCTGTTTTCCCACTATAAGTTCCACTGCCCTTGCCATCTCTTTTGCAAGATTGAAATGGGCAACTATTACTATTCCAACCATTAAAACCTCCACAACCCTTATCTATTGATATCTCTGTGTATGGTAGTTATATTATAACCCATAGAAACAAGCATGTCTTCAAGTTCCTTTACTACAAAAACACTCCTATGTTTCCCGCCTGTGCAGCCTACGCATAAGGTTAAATAACTTTTACCCTCTTTTTCAAAAAGTGGAATAAGATACAATAAAAAATCAGAAAGTAAAAGAAAATACTTCTTAAAAATTTCGTTTAATTTTATATACATACCCACTTCATCAGAAAGCCCTGTCTTATCCCTTAAGCTTTCAACGAAATAAGGATTGGGAAGGAACCTTACATCAAAAACCATATCTGCTTCTATGGGCAGGCCATAGGCATATCCAAAGGACATAAGGGTTATCTTAACGCCCTTTTTATTTATGCCATAAACGCTCATTACAAACCTTCTTAATTCATGGGTTGTAAGGTGTGATGTATCTATTACCTTATTCGATAAGTCTTTAAGCCATGCAATTGCCTCCCTCTCCTTTATTATGGCATCCTTGACATTCATAGATTCGAAGATGGGATGCATCCTTCTTGTCTCGCTAAATCTCCTTATCAGGATATCGTCGCTACTTTCAAGGAAAATACACTCTGCATTGTAATTTTCCTTGAGTTCTTTTATAATCTTTTTACCCCTATCGAAAAATTCCCTCTCCCTTATATCGACAACGATGGCAACAGTTGTTAACCTTTCTTTATAATGTTCACACATCTTAATAAATTCTTCTATGAGCGGAATGGGGAAATTGTCTATACAGAAAAAACCGATATCTTCCAGCGCCTTTAAAAATGTTGATTTTCCAGAACCTGATATACCGCTCACTATCACTATCTTCATTATTTTTTTCCTGCTGCTGTGGTTTTTAAGATCTTTTCCTCAAGCTCAGAGGCTGTATCTATTCCCTGTTGCTTTAAAACAAAGTTTCTGCATGCAAGTTCTATTATGGCAGATACATTTCTTCCAAGGCTTACAGGGATTTTAACAAGAGGGAGGTCTATGCCCAAAAGACGGTATTTTTCTTCCTTCATCCCAAGCCTTTCATTGTCTCGCTTTTCATCCCAGTCTATCAATTCCACAACAAAATCTATTTTTTTCTTATCACAGATGGAAGAGGCACCGAACAAACGTCTAATATCTACAATCCCAACCCCTCTGATTTCAAGGAGGTTTTTAATCATTTCCGGGGCCTCGCCATGTAATTCTATGGCACCCACCTTTTTAACATAAACTACATCATCTACAATCAATCTATGTCCCCTCATTATAAGTTCCAGGGCGCTTTCGCTTTTACCTATACCGGGTCTGCCTATGATTAAAACCCCCACGCCAAGGACATCCATGAAAACGCCATGTACTGTGGTGGATGGAGCAAGCTTTTCCTCAAGCAGTTTTGTAATCCTTTCAATAAAAGTCGATGTTACGAGTTTTGATTTTAAGAGGGGTAAGCCTCTTGCATCTGCCTCCTGTATGAAATAATCAGGGATATCAAGATTCCTTGTAATCACAAAGCACACTACTTCCTGTTTAAAAAGTTCTTTTATGATTTTCCTGGTTTCTTCATCCTTTAAAGATAATAGATAGGAAATCTCCGTGTTACCCAGTATCTGTATTCTATGGGGATGCATATAAACCATCTTGCCTGTTGCCACAAGCCCGAGCTTTTGTATCTTTGTATTGTAAATTTTTCTTGAGAGCCCCTTTAAACCTGCAACGGCAGTAAGCTCTAAACCGTATTCTTTATCTTCTAATAATTCTTTAACAGTAATACCCTTCATGATAAAATCTTTCAGCCTTTATTTTTGTGGAGATTTATTATTTCAGATGTAATCAAGACCCTTTCAAATCTTTCTATCCTCTTCTAAGATATAAGAATACATATCACGGGCATCTTTCATTTCTAATAACCTGTTTCTAATGTGGGTATCTCTTAATATCTTCGATATACGGGATAGCATCTTTAAATGCATGCTTGCAGAACCTTCAGGGGCAAGGAGAAGTACAATAATATGAACAGGTTTTTTATCGATTGAATCGAAATCAATGCCTTTTTCAGATTTTCCCAAAACACAAAATATATTTTTTATGCCCTTCATCTTACCATGGGGTATTGCAATGCCCTCACCAATTCCTGTGCTACCGAGCTTTTCTCTTTCAAGGATTACATCCACAACTTCTTGAACATTTTCAATGAGTCCCGCCTTTTTCAACGATTCGCACATCTCATATATGGCATCTTTTTTATTCGATGCCTTTAGATTACTTATAACGCATGATTCTAACAGTACTTCTTCAAGGTTCATGATACCTTACCAGAAGCTTCAATTAAACCGAAGTTGCCATCTTTTCTCTTGTATATAACACAAACGTTGCCTTTTTCACTGTCTCTAAAAATTATAAAATTATCTCCCGATGCTTCAAGTTGCATTGCAGCCTCTTCTGTATCCATTGGCTTTGCCTCTATGGTTTTGGTTACCACAATCTTGGAAACAGGCTCTGCTGGCTGGGCTAATTCTTTTTTAGGCCTTGCATTTCTGTATCTTTTTAATTTTTCTCTGTATCTTGTCAATCTTCTTTCTATCTTATCGAGAATCATATCAATGGCTGCCCGCATATCATCCATTGTTTCATGGGCATTTATAACCACACCGTTTATCGTAAATACAACATCTACCCTGTATCTGTATTTTCTTTCCACAGAAAGCACTACATGGACATCAAGGGGGGGTTCCACATATCTTTGTAATTTTGTAAACTTTTCTTCGATATAACGCTTCATATTTTCATCGGGCTCAATGTGTCTGAAACTGATTGTAATTTCCATGTAACCTCCAAATCAAAAAATATAAAACAAATACCCTACCTTATATCAAGGTTAACAGATAAAATTCATCATGTCAATTCAATTAATTTAGGGGTTGTTTTTTTACCTTATTTATTTGTAAATAAAAATTGTTTTGAGTAGAATAGTTATATGAAAAAGATCCTTATAATCGATGATGAGAAAAATATATTAGATGCCTTATCGCCAATACTTGAAGATGAAGGATTTCAGGTATTTAAGGCATTAGACGGGAAAATGGGTATATCCCTTTTTAAGAGTGAAAGACCCGATGTGGTGTTGCTCGATATCTGGATGCCTGAGATGGACGGCATTGAGGTATTAAGGGAGATAAAAAGGGAAGGTTATGATTCTATTGTTATTGTAATTTCTGGTCATGGAACCATATCCACTGCTGTTGAAGCAGTTAAAATGGGTGCCTTTGATTTTCTTGAAAAGCCCCTTACAATAGAAAAAATATTAGAAGTCATATCAAGGGGGCTTGCAGGAAGGGAAAAACAGAAAGAAATATATAATGAATTAAAAATAGGTATTTCAAAAGGTATAAACGTATTAAAACAAAAGACTATTGGCAAAAGCATTGTAGTCTACGGCGTGGGATTACATTCAGGGGTAAAAACAGGGATGATTCTCCTTCCCATGCCGGAAGACACGGGTATTATTTTTGAACATGTACCTGAAGGCGAAAGGATACCGGCATTTATAGATTATGTATATTCCATTGGTTATGCATCATCGGTTAAGGGAAAATCCTGCGTGGTAAGAACCATAGAGCACCTTATGGCCACATGCCATATGTATGGCATAACGAATCTGCTTATAAAAGTAAGCGAAGAAGTGCCCATACTTGATGGCTCTGCCATAGAACTATGTGAAAAGATAGAAGAGGCGGATGTAGTGGAGCAGAAAGAGGGCATTGAATCATTAAAAATAGAAGAAGAGATTATTCTTAAAAATCTGCCTGAGGATAAGTATTTAAAGATAGAACCATCAGAAAGATTTGAGGTTGAATATGAACTCATCCACCCTGAACCAATAGGTATTCAAGAATATAAATTTATTGGTAGCTGCAATGAATTTAAAACAGATATTGCACCTGCCAGAACTTTTGGCTTTTTAAGGGATTTTGAGAAATTAAACCAGATGGGTCTTGGTTCAGGGGGCAGGGTAAATAATGTAATTCTTTTAAGCGATGAAGGGGTTGTAAATACAAAACTTAGATTCCCCGATGAATTTGTAAGACACAAAATACTTGATCTGATAGGGGATCTGTACCTTCTGAACAGACCTATTGTAGGAAGGGTGGTCGCAAAACAGACAGGTCATATGGAAAACATAGCCCTTGTAAGGGAGCTTAAGAGCCGTTTTTACTGATAAAATTCATTATAAACTCTGCAATTTTCTGCACCTCATCCAATAAAAATACAGGTTTATCTGTTTTAAAACAGGAATCTGTAACAAAGGCAATAAGATATGCATCATCTGCACAAACAGGATTTTTATCCTTTTTATGCCTGAATATCTCTATTTTTGGAATCTTTTCCTTTTTGTAGCCTTCAACTATTACAAGGTCTACACCATCAACAAACCTCGAAACTATTTCGTTTGGCAAAAACTCTTTTTTTACATCAGAGACTATGGCAATCTTTTTAGGTGATGATATGACAGTTGTTTTTGCCCCTGCAGCTTTTAACCTGTGCGTATCCTTTCCTGGAATATCTATATCAAAGTCGTGGGGATGGTGTTTGATGACAGCAACGGCTATGCCTTTTTCTTTAAGTATCGGTATCAAACGTTCTATAAGGGTTGTTTTTCCAACCTTTGAGGTACCTACAATACCAATAAGGGGTGGTATTGTCATTAAAGCCCCCTGTTTTTTGAAAAGTATAGATAAAATGCAACAACAACAAGGGCATGGTTTATTTTTCCACTACTGATAAGATCTGGAATCTCTGAAACTGGAATAAGTTCCACCTCAATATCTTCATCGGGATCCAGATTTTTTTCGCTTATCTTTTTTACATCTTCCACAAGATAAGTATGACATAGATTATTAAAAATGGCAGGGTTTGGATTTACTGCACCAAGATAAACAATCCTTTCTCCTTTGTATCCTGTCTCCTCTGAAAGCTCTCTTAAGGCTGCCTCCATATGATGTTCATTATCCACAAGACCTCCAGGGATTTCGAGGGTAATTTCTTTAGAGCCATGTCTATACTGCCTAATCATTACCACTTCTTTTTTTTCTGTAAGGGCTATAACATTTACCCAGTCATTTGTTTTTATTGTATAAAATTCACCGACCCTGTGTGTCCTGGGTGAAAGGGCCTTTACTGTATTCACCTTGAACACCCTGTAGTCCTTATCAGCAATTTCTTCTATTAATTTCCATTCCTTTATCATAAACTGCCTCTCTTATTTTTTGACAATAGTTTTTCATAAAAATCAAGTATCCTTTTAGCCTGTTTTGAATAATCCCACTCTGTTAATGCCTTTTGTCTTGCCATTGCACCAAAGCGATATCTAAGATCATTGTTTTTTAAAATCATTGTAATTTTCTCTGCCAGCTGATATTCATCGGCAGAGACCACAAATCCATCTATACCGTCTTTTACAAGTTCAGGTAACATCCCTGCATCAGAGACAACAGCAGGCACGCCCATAGACATGACCTCCCTCAGTGCCCTTGCTGTCCCATCACTTCCAGCATTCATCATAACAAATACATCAAAGGTGGATATGGCAGAAAAGTAATCATCAATAATATAGCCTGCAAGTATAACATCCTGTTCTATCCCAAGGTTATTAAGAGGCTCTTTGATACTTTTTTCTATCTGTGAACTTCTACCCATAATTACGAGTTTAACGTGTTCTATTCGGGAAAGAATAATCTTAAATGCCTTCAGAATTACATCATAACCCCTGTCGGGTTTAAGTCTTCCTACTACTCCAATGACCTTTTCATAAGGTTTTATGCCCCATACGCTCCTTAAATCTCTTACAGGACCCTTAAATATTTTAATGCCCGGGGTAATTATGCATGTTTTTTCAACAGGTATTTGGAAGTAATTTAAGTCCTTTTCCATGATTTTTTTACTGTATGTAACAAGCCCGTCTGTCTTTTGTATGAGCTGCCTCATAAGGATATTTTGAGGCAGACCTTCTCTTTTATGATCTGTTCTGATAATTAAGGGCCTTTTTTTATTAAAAAATATTAAAGAAACTATGGCAATTGTGTGGTCATGGGAGAGGTTTGTATGTACTACATCAATCTTTTTATCTGTGACGAATTCTTTTATTGCCTTTATATCAAAATACCAGTCTTTAACTGAAAAATATCTATTGAGTTTAAATCCTTCATGGTATTTAATACCCCTTTCCTTTACCTGTTTCTCAACTGTTCTTTCAGGAAAATCGAAAGGTGTCTTTCTGTAAGCTATTGTAATATCAGCACCTTCTTTTGTCAGGGCCTCGCATAAAGAAACTACAGGCTCTGCAGGTCCTGTCCACTTCCAGTCACTCAAAAGTTGTAATATTTTCATTTCTTTAAACCTTCATGCCGTAAAACTCCCTGATGCATCGGGTAACATATAAAACTTCATCCTCTTTCATAGATGGGTATATGGGAAGGGAAATTATTTCGGTCGATGCCTTTTCAGCATTGGGGAATGCACCTTTTTTGTATCCAAGTTTTTTATATACTCCTTGAAGATGAATGGGGGTAGGATAATGAATGAGCGTTGATATACCCTTTTCTTTTAAAAATCCCATGAGTTCATCCCGTTCTTTTACCCTTATTACATATAAATGATAAACATGGTATGCCCAGGGTGCTTCATAAGGCAATTTAATTGGTGTATCTTCCAGTTCCTTTCTATATAGCCATGCTATGTGCCTTCTTTTTTTATTCCAGAAGTCGAGTTTTTTAAGTTTTATTGAAAGAAGGGCTGCCTGAATTTCATCCAGCCTCGAATTAAACCCTTCAATATCATGGATATGTTTTGACGATTGACCGTATATTCTCAACATCAGGGCTTTTTTATAAATATCTTCTGAATTAGTGGTAATCATTCCGCCATCGCCATAGCAACCGAGATTTTTTGTGGGGTAGAAGCTAAATGCTGCTAAATCGGAAAGCCCGCCCACCTTTCTTTCTTTATACAGGGCACCATGTGCCTGACAGGCATCTTCCATAATCATAACGCCATGTCTTCTACAGATATCTATGATTTCATCCATTTTGCAGGGATGTCCATACAAATGGACTGGGATACAGAGTTTTATCCCCGTTTCCCTTTTAAGTAAATTGGCAAGCATTTCAGGGTCCATATTGTATGTATCTAATTCGATATCACAAAAGACCGGGACAAGACCGTGAATAGAGAGGCTCATAGCCGTTGAAATATAAGTATTTGGTGTTGTTACAAATTTATCCCCTGCCATAAGATTACATGCAAGCCCTCCTATTTTTAATGCATCTGTTCCACTTCCTACTCCTATTGCATATTTAGTGCCAATATAGTTGGAAAATGCATTTTCAAATGCCTTCAGCTCATTTCCCAAAATATATTCACCTCTTTCAAGGACTTCCCTGAATTTTTCTATTAAATCTTCTTTGATGTCAATGTGATCTCTTTCAAGATTAAATACATTTACTTCCATCACCAGTACTCCTTTTTGTATTTTCTATAATATTCAACAGTTCGTGCTATGCCTTCCTCAAGGGATATCCTTGGTTCCCATCCTGTTATTCTTTTTATCTTTGAAATGTCTGCATAGTAATCTCCTGGCTCTACCTCTTTTCTTTCCTGGGTAAATTCAGTAAATTTTGGCCTGCCAGAACCTGCTATCTGGGCTATCTTTTTTGCTATTTCAATAAAACTTACAGGAATGCCTGTACCCACATTAAACACCTCTCCATAGGCCTCCTCTGTAACGGCTACAGTTAGCATACAATCTACAAGATCATCCACATATAGAAAATCCCTTAAAATCCTTCCGTCACCAAAAACCGGTATATCTTCGTCATCGATAGCCTTTCTTATAAACCAGTTAAAAACACCGTATTCATCATGTGCCATTTGATGTCTTGGACCATATGTATTTGTTATTCTTAAACATACCCCTTTAATGCCAAATATATCGTGGTATACAAGCACGAATTTTTCTGCAGTAAGATTTGTGACAGCATAGATGCCTTTTGGGTTTGTAGGATGGTCTTCATCAACGGGCAGTTTTACGCTGGAGCCATATTCACCCCTTGTCCCTGCAAATATAACCTTTGCAGACCTGTTATGATGCCTTAATGCCTCAAGAAGTACAAGTGTACCTCTGCAGTTTATCTCGAGATCCTGTATGGGGTTTCTCATACTGTCTACATGATTTACCTGACCTGCAAGATGAAACACATAATCCTTTCCTTTTACAAGATGATTCATGGAGAGGCTATTCCTCACATCAGAAAAATTTACCCTGATTCTGTCTTCTATATCTTTAATATTAAATAGATTCCCACCTTGACGGGGAAGCATATTATCAACAATCGTAACATGGGCACCAAGTTTTACAAGTTCAATACATAGGTTACTTCCAATAAAACCGAGCCCACCTGTAACGAGTACTTCTTTTTCTTTAAAAATTTCCTTTTTTTCCATTTTTTTTCTCCAGTTCCCATAGTTTTGCATGTTTCATAAATACATAATACATGGTGGATGCAATGATGATTAAACCAGGAATTCCATCGAGAAATCCCAGTTTAAAAATATAATCCCTGAAAAACCTGTAAAAAGGTCTAAATATCATATTAATTAGATGAAACCTCTTATTTGAGTTATAAAGGTCTTCTGCATACTGCTGGGAGTATCTATCAATGGTTTTTATCTGTTGAGAGGTATCCAAATAGGGGGTATGTAAATAATGGTTTTTTAATTTCCCTATCTTCCCTTCCACAAACACCTTTGCATGGATACCACCCTTCCATGATCCTTTATCTTTTTTATATAGTCTTATTTCATAATCTGGATACCAGCCCCCAAATTTTATCTCTTTGCCAAAATAGATGTTCCTTCTCTTTATAGTAAAGCCTGCATAATCTGTTCTCGATGATATAATGCCGGCAATCTCTTTTTTTATCTCATCTGTAAGCCACTCATCGGCATCTATAAACATTACCCAGTCGTTTTTACACATATCCTGGGCATATTGATACTTATCCCTTAAATTTTTAGTATCAAATTGATACAGGGAATCTGTGTATTTTTTGACTATCTCCTGGGTGCCGTCTGTGCTATGGGAATCAACCACAACAATTTCGTCTGACCAGTCTTTTATGCTTTTTAGGGCCTTTTCTATAGTGGCAGCATTATTAAAGGTTATCATAAAAACAGAAATCGGTATTTTCATAGAATGTCTATTTTTTAAATTTTTAAAGTGTATATATTAAGCAATATATCTGAATATTTTTCAACTAACTTTTAGCCATAACAAAAAATGGTGCATGATTAGAAGTAAAAAAAGGTGGCTGTCTGTCTATTATGGTTTTAATCTCAGGCTGTTTTTTAAATGTTTTTTCTATAAATCTTCTAACATGCAATCTATCCAATCCGTGGGGATGCTCGAAGTCTGTATATAAAGAGAGATCACCCTCATAAAAGCTTTTAACAATTGTTTCTTTGGCATCGGGCGTATTAACAGGCATATTGAATATGGCGATATTCATAAAATCTATGAGGTCATGGTATTCTATAACAAAATTCATAGTCTTTTTATGCGATTTATCTGTTTCAAATGGTGTTCCAAACAATAGATAAATATATGTGCCTATACCTGCAATTTTTAAATTTTTTAGCACCTTTTTTGCTGTTTCAATATTAAGCCCCTTTTTCATTGTTTTGAGAACATCTTGATCTGCTGTCTCAATACCAATTTTTAACATCACGCATCCCGATTGTTTTAATTTTAAGCAGTAATCGAGATCCTCCATTTCCTTGTTTATCCTTACAAAGCCATACCATAAAGCATCAGGAGGATTTTTTATAATTGTATCAAGCACATAGGGGTGTATTGCATTATCTGTGAAATGAATAAGGGATGGTTTTGTCTCATTTACAATGTCTTTTAATTGTTGTGCAACAACCTCTGGCTCTTTTTGGATATAAATATTTCCTTCTGCCCTTTCTGGACAAAAAGAACATCTTCCCCAGTAACAGCCTGTTGATGTACTGTAAGGTAAGACAAAACCATAAGACAAATATAATTCTTTTTTAAATTTTTCATAATTTGGTGTATAAACTAAATGCTTTAGCGGTGTTATATTTAATAATGAAAGCAGATGCGACTCTCCCTGACCTGCCACCATTTGGTCAATAAGCCCTTTGAACAGATCTTTTTTAACCCCCCTTTTGATCCACGAATTAATAAGCCCCCCACCAGCAATGATTTTTATATAAGGGTAGTTAGTTTTTAAAAAACCAATAATTGCAAAGGCGCAAAGTGCCTGACTTAGATAATTTATTGATATCCCTATAAAGTCTGTAGAGTTTGATGATAAAAGGGATGTCAGCCTCTCTGAAAAATAGTTATAAAAAGGATTTTCGCTAAAGTACTTTGCTGATTCTATCAAATCTTTACTTTTAAGAGGGGAAAAATTTTTGTCAGTATAGTCTGAAAGTGTAATCTTTATACCTTTTTTGAGTGCATATGTTTCTAATATATGATTTATTTCAAAAATTGCCTTTTTGTATCTCCCCATGTTTTTAAATAAAGTGCCGTTTTTTAAGTTTTCCATGTTTTTTTCCATATTTTTTATTGCCCTTTTCGACCAAATATCATCGGAAGGCGATGCATTTTTTAGAATCCAGTATATTCCCTCTATGTTCAAATCTACTATTTCATGGGATACAGAATGCTTTTTTAATGCACCAGATAGATTTGCAATACCAATAGGCGGTTCACTTGGTATGGAAATGGGTGGGTATATGAGTATCACTATTAAAAATTTTATTTATCCTTCTTCTGAGATGATTTTAAGTCTCATATTTGGATAGAGTTTGCTTGTCTTTAATTTATTTAAAAAGATTAATTTTTCGACTTCTATGTTGTATTTATTAGATATGGAGCTTAATGTCTCACCTCTTTTTACAATATGGATCTTATATTTTTGTTTCATTGGTTTTTGTGAACCTGTGTGTTTTACAAGTTTAAGCCTCATATCTACAAAAATCTTTTCGTTTTTTAGGTTGTTTGCCTCCATGATTGCCTTTTTGTCAATGCCATATTTATTAGATATGGAGCTTAATGTCTCACCTCTTTTTACAATATGGATATTTGGTGTCAGATTATTAATTTTTTTGTTGCCTTGTGCCTTTTCATTAAGGGAAGAGCCCTTTTTTGCATCGGCAAGCATGATATTTTTGAGCCCGCCATCTTTATACCTCGGGATATATAGTACCATACCTTTTTTTATCTTTAGATTACCATCAATACTGTTTACAAGGACAAGGTCTTCGTAGCTTGTGCCATATCTCTTTGTAATTTTAGCCAATGTATCGTTTTTTCTTACAGTGTGTTTTGCCACACCTTTTATTAATCTTCTTTCTTTCAAAGCTAATTCAAGGCGTTCATGGAAGGATTGAATATTTATATCTTCAGGTAACTTAATAGTGTAATGGTGTTCAAATGGTGGTGTGATACCCCTTAATATCTCAGGGTTATAGGATTTCAATGTTTCAATGTTTATACTGGCTGCCCTTGCAATAAATGAAAGGGGGGTTGCCTGTGGAACCTTAACTGCATTAAATTTTATGGGTTCTTCGTATTCTATATTTCCAAAACCGTATTTTTCAGGATTTTTTGCAATAATTGCAGCGGCTATCAATTTGGGTATGTATTCTCTTGTTTCTTTTGGTAACGTATTATACTTTATGAGTTCCCAGAAATCGTTTGTATTGTGTTTGTTTATTGCCTTTTCAATTCTCCCTTCTCCTGCATTATATCCTGCTGCAGCAAGATACCAACAACCAAATTGGTTAAAAAGATCTCTTAAGTATTTTGCCGCTGCCACAGTAGACTTTTCAGGATCACGCCTTTCATCAACCCAGAAATTTACCTTTAAACCGTATCTCTCACCAGTAGAATAGATAAACTGCCATGGCCCACATGCCTTTTTTGGTGAATATGCCCTTGTGTTAAAACCACTTTCTATCATAGCAAGATAAACCATGTCTTCAGGTAAATTGTTTTCCCTGAGGATTTCTTTCATTATAGGCACATAATAACGGGCGCGCCTTAACCAGTTAGAAAATACCTTTCTTTTTTCTGTTGTAAAGTACTGAATATAATATTCTACTGCTTCGTTAAAAACTATGGGAATGTCAAAGTCTTTGTATTCATCAGGCTTTAAAAGCGCTGCAACATCATCATCTTCATCAGGATTATGGTTAAAACCTCTCGATAATATTGTGTTATTTTTTATTTCTCCTTGGTTTTTTTCCTGAGTCGAAATTGAGTTTTGCATTTCCTTCTTTTGCCCTTCATGTGATGTAAAATCCTCTGTTCTGTCCTTTATGGCCACAACATGTGTTGAACAGCCAATACAAAATATTATAAAAAAGAATAAGTATTTTACTAAAAAAGTGTATCTGTTCATATTGAACATATAAGTGATAATAGAGATTAAGAACACATAAGTCAACAAAAATTTAAACTCTTACCAATTAGGTACCTGTAACCCATTGCAAAATTGTATGCATCCATTCTCTTTTTTCCTTCAAGCTGGACCTCTTTTAATACAAGAACACCGTCTTTTGCTGAAACAAATATACCTTTTTTATTAATATTCATTATTGTTCCAGGTCTTTTTTCCGGTTTTATATCTTCAATCTCACATCTATAAATTTTAAGCATTTTTCCGTCAATGAATGTATAGGCCACAGGCCATTGAATGAATGCCCTCACCATGTTTTTTATTTCATTGACAGGCGAATCCCACTTTATATGACCCATCTCTTTTTTTATCAAAGGTGTATATGAGGCCAGGCTGTGATCCTGTTCTATTGCATGGATTTTGCCTTCATGCTCAATGCGATTGATTAAAGGCGGCAATAATTCTGCAGATCTCTTTGATAATTTCTCCGAAAGGGTTATGGCATCATCTTTTTCATCTATAGCAATCGCTTCCTGATATACGATTCCCCCTGCATCCATGAACTCATTCATTTTTATTACTGTTATACCTGTTTTCTTTTCACCTTTTAGAATTGCCCATTGTATAGGTGATGGTCCTCTATAAGCTGGCAGAAGTGAGGGATGTACATTTATGGCACCAATGGAAGGCGCATCAAGAATCTTTTTGGGTATGATCAGTCCAAAAGAAACAACAACAAATAAATGGGGTTCAAATTCGTAAATGGAAAAAACAGGAGGATCTTTAAAGGTATCTATTTCTAAAACTGGTATGGAATGTTTCTCTGCTTCCTTTTTTATTTCATTGTCTTCGAGCACATAACCTCTGCCTTTTGGTTTGGGCTTCTTTGTAACAACGCATTTTATTGAATTGAGAATTGCATAAAAAGAAGGCAGTGAAAATTTAGATGTAGTAAAAAAAACGATATTCATTTATTTTTTTTTAAATATTTCTTTTTAAAGATGTTCCTTTTAACAGGACTTAGGTAATCTATAAAAAGTTTCCCGTTTAGATGGTCAATTTCATGTTGAAATGCCCTTGCAAGATATCCCTCGCATTCTGTCTCAAAAAATTTACCTTCAATGTCAATACCTTTTACATAAACCTTTTTTGCCCTTTTTATAAATTCATAGAAACCTGGCACACTTAAACAGCCTTCTTCCGCAATCTCTTCTGATTCTGCAAGAACAATTTCAGGATTTATTATTGCCATTGGTTTATCACCTTTTTTACCTTTCAATTCTAAAACTATAAGTCTTATGGGAATTCCAACCTGGTTTGCCGCAAGCCCTGCCCCCTTTGCAAACCTCATTGTCTCTATCATATCCGCAGAAAGCCTTTTTATTTCTTCCGATATATATTCTATGGGTCTTGCAGGCTCTCTTAATATCGGATCAGGATATGTCTTGATCTCCAGGATAGCCATGTTTTTTTTTATTATAAAATTAAGGTTTTTTCAACCTCTAAAATTTCTTTTTGTACCACAGATGTTGCAACCCGAACAGATACTTTTTTTACCGTCATCAGTGTAATGGCCTATATTACCGTATAAATCTTCTATCAATAGTTTTTTACCTGACCTTTTTCTTATATACATGTAATCAACAGGAATCTTTCCTGCACCTTCTGTTATATCAATGACATATGAGGGTAATGCTATACCTGATAATTCCCTTCTCAATAATTTCATGATCTCTACGCCTTTTTTAAGGCTTACTTTGAAATGTGCCACACCCATTACCTCATCCACCTGAAAAAGATAATAAGGTTTCACGCCGAGCATGATTAGGCCTTCAAATAAATTTTTTAATATGTAAGGACAGTCGTTTACTCCCCTCAGTAGCACTGTGTGGCTTAATAAGATACAGCCCGCATTTCTTAATTTTTTTACTATTTCAGAAAACTCTTTTGTAATTTCCTTTGGATGGTTTATATGTATTATAAAATACAGTGGTGATATGGCCTTTATGGAGTTAATAAGCCTCTTATCTATTCCATCTGGATATACAACGGGCATTCGGGTGCTTATCCTTAAAATCTTTATATGGGGAATACTTGTTAAACGCATTAATATATAATTGAATTCATCAATGGAAAGCATCAATGGATCCCCACCGGATATAATTACCTCTTTAATTGTTTTATCTTTTTCTAAATAATTAAAAGTATCTTTGTGCGAATTGTTTATATTATGACTTTTTCCTATCAGTCTTTTTCTATTACAGAATCTACAGAACATGGCACATTGGGTATTAGATAAAAAAACGCCCCTGCCAGGATATTTTTTTATAAATGAAGGTGTTATAGAATATTTCTCTTCTATGAGTGGATCCAAAACCCCTCTTTGTGAGAGCTCTTTAATATCCGGAATGCACTGCTTTTTTATAGGACAGGCAGGGTTTTCTTTTTCTATGAGGTTCAGATAGAACTCAGGTATCCTTAAGGGATATACTGCTATAGTCTTTTCTATTTCTTTGGCTTTTTTTTCGCTAAAGCCAAGTCTTTTCTTTAATTCTTCAATATCATAGATGAAGGGGAGGGCATTTTTTCTACCCTCCTTTTCTTTCATTGCCTATTTTAAAATAAGAAAGTGTGCCCTTCTGTTTTTTGCCCAAGCCTCTTCGTTGTGTCCTGGATCAAAAGGTCTTTCCTTTCCGTAACTTACTGTTTCAAGAAGTTTTCCATCAACACCGAGGTTTATAAGATAATTCTTTGCTGAGTCTGCCCTCTTTTGACCCAATACGAGGTTATATTCTACCGTGCCCCTTTCATCGCAATGACCTTCAATCCGCACTTTCTTTCCCGGGTTTTGCTTAAACCATTCAAGGTTATTTTTTAGTATTTCTGCATCACCGGGTCTTATGTTATATTTGTCAAAATCAAAGAAAATATCTTTAAGCTCTGCTTTTACTACAGGTGTTACTCCTGGAACTTCTTTTTTAACTTCTTCTTTTTTCACTTCTTCAGCCTTTGGAACCACCTGCTTGGCCTCAGGTGCCTTTGGCTTTTCCACCTCACTTTTAACAACCTGCTGGGAACACCCATAGGTTAAAAAAATACCAATTAATAATGTCAGTAAAAAAAATCCAAAAAACTTTGTTTTCATTTTTCTACCCCTTTCTGAAATTTAAAGGACATATCCTTTTAGGGGACATGTCCTTTCTTTTCTACCATTACTTTTTCTCTGGAGCTGGTGCTGCCTTCTCTGGAGCTGGTGCTGCCTTCTCTGGAGCTGGTGCTGCCGGTTTTGCCTCTTCAGCCGGTTTTGGTGCCTCTGTCTTTGGAGGCTCTGTCTTTGGCGGTTCAGACTTTGGTCCGCAGCCTATGAGTACAAAGCTCGAGAAGAAAGTAATTGCTATGGCATAAACCAAAAGTTTCTTCATCCTTTTTCACCTCCTTTCGTATTTTCTTAACCTGTATAATAGTTTAATACTTTTTAACGATATATAATACAATAAATTTCATATGTAAATTAAATTTTTTTTAAAATTAAATTTTTTTTCAAACTTTTGACTCTTGCAGATGCAAATTAATGTTAAAAGTCAATATATTTCTTCTATATTTTTTGACCCATGTTTAAATATATACTTCGCCATTAAATGCATAACCAATCCCTAATGAACTTTTTACATTTACCTTTGGTGTAATTTTGGCATTTTCTGAGGATTTTTTGTTTGTCTATATGATCTTATATGAACATTTAAAAAATTTTCCACTTTAAAGGGTAAAATCTAAAAAGGGGCTGAAGGTTATTTTGTAAATCATATTTATAACTCGATTTTTTTGTTATAAAAAAGTAATAATATATTAAGATAAAATGAAAGTAAGGTTAATAATCTTATTGTTTATAATTCTGTCATGTTCTTTATTAACAAATGTATTTGGTGCTGCTTTTCTTATATACAATCAGGACATAAAAGCAAACAGCATGGGCATGGCGGCAAGTGCATCTATAGATAATCCTTCCTGTGTTTTTTATAACCCTGCTTTAATGACAGAAAAAAGTGGATTTAGTGTTTTGTCTGGAGATATCATAATTTATCCAGAGATAACATATAAAGACCCTTTAACAAATAAAAGTTATAAAACAAAAACAGGTGCCCACCACATACCCCATATATACTCTATATATTCAGATAGTAATACAGGTTTTGGAATAGGTGTCTATTCACCATTTGGGCTATCAACTGAGTGGTCTAACAATTGGTCAGGAAGATACAATATCATCTTTGCAGAGATAAAGACCACATTTATTAATCCTGCAATTTCACATAAAATCAACGATTATTTATCCCTGGGTGCCGGCATATCTTATATAAAAAGTTCTGTAACATTTAAAAGTGCCTTAAACCTTACACCTTTATCAGATGGCATAACAAGGCTTTCTGGTAATGGTGACGCCATAGGTTACAATGTGGCAACATTGATAAAATTACCAAAAGATTATTTCCTTTCTTTTACATTTAGAAGTCCTGTGAATATAAAATACAGGGGAAAGGCAAAATTCTATTTGCCTGCACCTCTGACATCAAATCAGACCGGTGCTACCACAAAACTGACATTACCCTTTTTATTCGTAACGGGTATTGCAAAAAAAATGAATAATTTTGTTGTTGAATCTGATATCTTATTTACTGGATGGTCTTCAATGAACAGCTATAGGATAAAATCAGATAACGGTATAGCAGACGGATTTTATTATAAAGACTGGCACAATACAATTTCGTGGGCTTTAGGTGTAAATTATAAAGTAAATAATATTGTTGAAATAAGTACCGGATACATGTTTGATAGAACACCTATACCAAAAAGGACACTGGGTCCTGAGTTACCTGATAGTACCCGTCATATATTTACTGGAGGTTGCTCTTTTAAAAAAAGCCACTTTCGTTTTAATATGGGGTACCAGGCAACTTTTTTTAATAATACAAGGTCTCATATGAAAAATATGAACGGAAAATATACAGGTTTTGCCCACCTTATCATGTTTGGGATGGAATACGACAAGTAATTTTATAAGGGTTTCAGATTTAATGTTAAAGGAAAAACAAAAAAACTATTTTTTAAATAATTTGAAAAAAGGTTTATTCAATGGGCTTTCTGTTACCCTTCTTATGGTAAAGGTTATTATACCCTGTTATATTATCATCGAACTTATCAAGCATTTTGGAATCATTCGTGTTATTGGTAATTTTTTCAGGCCTTTTATGAAGTATTTTGGTCTTCCCGGTGAAGCAGCAATCGGCATAATAGCAGGTTATACAATAAATCTATATGCGGCCATAGCAGTGCTGTCACCTCTTAAACTTTCCACAAAGGATATTACAATCGTGGCGTTGATTCTGGGCATATCCCATAGTCTTTCTGTGGAAACCCCGGTTACGCAAAAAACCGGTGTGAATAGCTGGATGCTTTTTTGCTTGAGGATTTTACTTAGTCTATTGGCAGGGGTAGGTCTTAATCTCATATGGACATTATTTTAACAGCCCTTAAAAATTCTGCAATGCTTACTGGACAGCTCTTATTGATAATTTTACCCTTAACAATTTCTTATGAATTTTTAAAGCACAAACAGAAGACTCTTGAGGAAAAAACATGGAGGGTATTTGGGATTACCCAAAATGGTCTTGTTCCTCTTATTACAGGGGTGATAATAGGCCTTACCTATGGTGCCGGAGTTATAATTCACTCCATAAGATCTTCGAACATGGATAAAAGAGAGGCATTTTTGATCATGCTTTTTCTTTCCATATGCCATGCCATTATAGAAGACACACTCATCTTTGTTGTAATCGGCGCCAATGGGATAATACTGGTGGCAATAAGATTCTTTCTTGCCTTTATTTTTACCTATTTTGCCTATAGATGGTTATTTTTCAAAAAAAGCTGATAGGTTTTGTATCAATGACGAAATATCAAGGGGAATATTTATCTGGTTTCCCCTTTTCATATCCCTTATTACAATTATCCCTTTTTCGATTTCATCATCACCGACTATAAGCACATAGTCAGCCTTCAATGCATCGGCATACCTCATCTGGGATTTAAGGGACTTTGCCTGGGGAAGATAAGATAATTTCAATTGTGTTTCAATAAATCGTTCCATAAAAGGTATTATGAGCGCCTTCGCCCTATCACCTAAATATGCAAAAAAGAATTGGGGAGGCGCCTTTTTAACAGGTTCATTGATGAGCATGGCAAGCCTGTCCATTCCTATGGCAAATCCTATTCCAGGTACATTGGGTCCTCCCATGGCCTCAACAAGATTATTATACCTGCCCCCGGCAAGAAAGGCATTCTGGGCACCCAGATCATTAGAAATAAATTCAAAAACAGTCCTTGTATAATAATCAAGTCCCCTTACAAGTCTTTTGTTTATGATTACATTGAGTTTTAATATATTCAGGTATTCGAGAAACCCATTAAAATGTATTTTGCAGGATTCACAGAGATTGTCATAGAGCATGGGTGAAGTTGCACCTATCTCCTTACACTGTGTATTTTTACAGTCGAATATCCTTAAGGGATTTTTATGCAATCTTCTTTTGCAATCATTGCATAGACCTTCTTCTTTTGCCTCAAAGTAATCTACAATGATATTTTTAAAATTTGCCCTGCAAACAGGACAGCCAACACTGTTTACTTCAATGGTATATTTTTTTTCTAAGCCTATTTCTTTTAGAATAAAGGAGGTCATCCAGATAAGTTCGGCATCTATTATAGGATCGTCTATACCAAAGACCTCAACATCTATTTGTCTGAATTCCCTGTATCTGCCCTTTTGCGGCCTTTCGTGTCTGAACATGGGACCAATAGAAAATAGTTTGCTAATCCTTTCCTTTGCAAACATTCCTGTTTCAAGATAGGCCCTTACAATCCCCGCTGTTGCTTCAGGCCTCAATGTCACCGATTCACCGCTTAAATCCCTGAATGTAAACATCTCCTTTTCAACGATGTCTGTAGTATCACCAATACTTCTAATAAATAGGCCAGTATTTTCGAGAATGGGGGTAATAATCTCCTTGTATCCAAAAAGCTCAAAGTATTTACGGGAAGTTATTTCAATGAACCTTAATTTTTCCACCTCTTCTCCGTATATATCCCTGAATCCTCTGAGTGTTTTTATTCTTTCCATTCTTCACCTCACAAACTAAAATCCCATGGTGCTGGAAAAATAGGATAGGAAAACTCTATGAGATACGGTTCATCCCAGTTAATATTTAAAAGGGTTTTCTTTAATCCTTGCAGGGTACTGGTTTTCTTACCCTTTATCCCGAATGCATGTGCCAGTTTTACAAAATCGGGATTTGTAAGGGTCATTACACCCTTTAAATTATATCTCCTCTGTATAGCATCTTCAAGAATACCAAAGCTGTTGTTATTGTAAACAAGAATAACTAAGGGAATATTATAATTTTTTATAAAGGAAAGTTCACTTATAGTGGGTAGTATGCCGCCATCACCGCATATAACAAGGCAAGGTTTTTCAAAAGAGCCTATCTTTGTTCCAATTCCAGCAGGAAGCCCATAAAAAATAGGCGAAATACCTCTCGGCATTAAAAATGTCCTTTGTTCAAAAACAGGAAAATAATATTCTGCCCAGTAGGAGATTAAATTTAGATCCCATACTGTTACTGATTCATCTGGTATTGAATCTCTTATAAATTTTATAGCCTTATAGCCCATGGCCATTTTCATTAACATACCTTCTTCTGTTTCCTGCCTATTTTTAAGAAGCGTCAAATCCCAGTCAAATCGTCTTTTTTTGGTTATGTCCTTTAATTTTTTAAGGAAATCTAATAAATCCCCTGATAATGCAACAAGTGTATTGTAGTTTTTGCCAAACCATTTATCGTCTATATCTATGTGTATAAGTTCTTTTATTTTTACACCCCTTCTTTTTGCATCTACACCCCTTAATCTTGTTCCAATGGCTATAACAACATCAGCATCTTTTATCATATTGCTTATCAAACCCTTCTTAATAATGTTTCCAAAGGCATATGGTTTTCTTTCATCCACAATTCCTTTACCGCCTGTTGAAGTTAAAAAAGGGATGGATGAGTGCATACACATATCATGAATGATATTTTCTGCCTCCTTAAACATCAAGGATTTCCCTGCTATAATAACAGGTTTATATCTGTATTTTAATATATCTTCTATCCTTAAAATGGTATCATCAGAAAAAACATTTAAGCCTTTTTGTTTTTTTTCTATAATCTGATCTTTAAATAAATTTTCAGTTAAAGGCAGTTCTTTATCAAAAAACACAAAGGGCATAGATATCAAGACAGGTCCTTTTCTTTCAGTGGTTACTTCCTGGTAAGCAGCATTTAATTTCGGCAGGATCTCATCTATACTTGAGATATAAAAAACATTTTTTATAAAGTGTTTGAAAATGTTTTCCGGTTCCTTTAATTCGTGGAGGATACCCTTTCCGTGCTCTTGCCTTTTTGTGTCTATATGAAATACAAGAATCGAAGAATTATCACCATAGGCCTCCATACATCCAGATACTATATTTCCAAGACCTGGCCCGGGAGTGACAAAGACAACACTGGTTTTATTTGTTCTTCTTGTGTAACCATCGGCCATATAGATAAGGTCTGATTCATGCCTTCCAATATAAACATTTATACCGTGTTTGATAAAAGATTCGTTTAAGGAGAGGGTGTGTATCCCTGGTAAGTAAAAAATATTATTGATTTTTTTTTCTTTTAAAAACTTAACTATAATATCTTTAAAAAGCATTCTCTCACCTCAATTTGAGTTTAACATACTAAGCTTGAAAGTTAAATAAAATTTTACTTGACAAAAATATGTTTTATTAGTTTAATAACGTAAACTTTTGGTAAGCTTAAAGTGTTATTATGAAAATAGACGGTGCAAGCATAGGTGAAAGGATTAAAATGCTAAGGCAGGCCAAGTCCTTAACACAGGAAGAGCTTGCCATAAGGGCGGGTCTAACAAAGGGTTTTATATCGCAGATAGAGAGAAACCTGACATCTCTATCAGTGGAGAGTCTTATAGGCATACTCGATGCATTGGATGAAAAACCATCCACATTTTTTAACGGCGCTTTAGATGAAAAAATTGTTTTTAAACTTAAAGATAGGGTTGACCTTGAAATGGATAATGTAAGTGCTTTTCAGATTCTCGTTCCCGCTGCACAGAACAGGCAGATGGACCCGGCCTTACTTGAACTTAATGCCGGCGAAAAAACTCCGGAAGAAGAGCCCCATGAAGGGGAGGAATTTGGTTTTGTTTTAGGCGGAAGTATCGAGTTAATTTTTGGAGGAAAGGCATATAAATTAAAAAAAGGTGAATGCTTCTATTTTAAGGCAACAAAAAAACATTACATTGCCAACAGGCGGAAAAATAAAGCCTATGTTTTATGGGTATCGTCTCCGCCTAATTTTTGATGTGAAGATGGATAATAAGATGGTATTTAAAAGAATGCAGGATCAGGTTGAGACGATAGCAGTATCAGAAACAAATTAAAAATTCGGGAGGTGCGGAAATTGATAATAAAAACACCCACTAAATTTTTTCTTGTTAGCGGTTCTTCTGAAGGGTATTCTCTGCTTAATGCATTTGATGGTGCCCTTATAGCATCCGGTGTAGGCGATACAAACTTGGTTAAAATGAGTAGCATCCTTCCCCCTGGATGTATTGAAATAAATCCTCCTCCAGTTCCAATGCCTCAGGGAGCCCTCGTGCCTGTGGCCTATGCATCGTTTAGGAGTGATGTCCCAGGTGAAACCATATCTGCAGCTGTAGCAATAGGTATACCTAAAGATAAAAATAGCGCAGGTCTTATTATGGAATATTCTGCTAACGATGATGAGGATAAGGTCGTAACCCAGGTAAAAAGAATGGTTGAAGAAGGTATGAAGCTCAGAAACAGGGCAATAAAAGAGATAGTAGCAAAATCAGCAACCCACAAAGTTATAAAAATAGGTGCTGTTTTTGCCGGTGTGGTTTTATGGGATTAATTTTATAGCGCCCTTACTTTAGCGCCTGGATTTAATTTAAAAAATTTTAATTTAATAAAAAATCCAAAAAATAGATATGTGTAATGGCGGGCAATGAGAACGGTTCTATACAGTAGATTTATGGGAACAAAAGATATTTTGCAAGATACACCCATAGAACTTCTCGGTTGCCCCTTTGACGAAACTTCTTCTTTTCGTGGAGGGACAAAGTTTGCCCCAGACAGTATAAGAAAGGCATCATGGACCATTGAAACTTATAGCCCTTATTTAAAATTAGACCTCGATGAAAATGTTTTTTTTGTAGATAGGGGGAATCTTGATTTACCCCAGGGTAATCTTTTGCTGTCATTGGAACTAATTGAAGGCGCTGTAAAAGAAATGGCAAAACAAAACAAAAGATTTATTATAATAGGCGGCGAGCATTTAATAACCTTGCCCATTGTCAAGGCTCTAAAAGATACATATAAGCATATCCATTTAATCCATTTTGATGCCCATTGCGATTTAAGAGATGAATACGAAGGACAAAAGTTATCCCATGCCACTGTTTTAAAAAGGATTAAAGAGTTAGACTTCACAGATATTTACCAGATTGGGATAAGATCAGGGACCAAAGAGGAATTTCAAAAGGCACGCATTATAGCGCACCCCAACGAATTATTAAATAAAATTAAAGACCATGAGCCAGTATATATAACATTTGACATGGATGTTTTCGACCCATCCCTTGTCCCTGGGGTGACAACACCTGAACCTGGAGGGCTGTTTTTCCCAGAAATCATTCCTTATTTTGAAGTGTTATCTAAAATGCATATCATCGGTGCAGATGTGGTGGAGCTTTCGCCTGATTATGATACGACATTTGTTTCCTCCATCTGTGCAGCAAAGGTAATCAGGGAGATGATAATGATTTTAACCAAAACCCTGTTTTAACGGAGGATAATTATGGGAGCAGAAAAAAATAATGGAAAAATTCTGATCATAGGGGCAGGAGGTGTTGCAACAGTTGCTGCCCATAAATGTGCCCAGTTGCCTCACATTTTTAAAGATATAATGGTAGCAAGTAAAACTATTTCAAAGTGTAAGAATATAAAAAATGATATAAAAAAGAGATATGGAAGAAATATAAAGATTGCCCAAATAGATGCAGATAATGTGCCAGACCTTATAAAGCTCATCGAAGATTTTAAGCCTTTTGTTGTGCTACATCTTGCCCTGCCGTATCAAAATTTATATATAATGAAGGCATGTGTTGAAACAGGCGTCCATTATATTGACACTGCAAATTATGAAAGTCCTGATAACCCCCACTTTGAATATGCACAGCAGCTTGCCTTTCACGATAGTTTTAAAAAAAGGGGGATAATGGCCTTACTCGGTTCAGGTTTTGACCCGGGCGTAACGAATGTTTTTGCAGCATATGCCCAGAAGCATCTATTTGATGAGATACATTACTTGGATATACTGGACTGCAATGCAGGTAATCACGGACAACCTTTTGCAACAAATTTTAACCCTGAAATAAATATAAGGGAGGTCACACAGGTTGTAAGACACTGGGAAGAGGGAAAATGGATTGAGACCCCGCCTATAATGGATGAAAAATCCATCCATTTTAAGTTCAATTATCCTGAAGTGGGAGAGAGGGAGAGTTACCTTTTATACCATGAAGAGCTTGAATCTCTTGTAAAATATATAAAGGGTTTAAAAAGGGCAAGATTTTGGATGACATTTTCAGATAATTATCTGACGCACCTGAGGGTATTACACAATATCGGCATGACGAGGATAGATGAAATAGAATACGAAGGGGCTAAAATTGTGCCTGTTAAATTTCTGAAAAAACTGCTACCCGAGCCTTCATCCCTGGGAAAGAATTATAAAGGTAAAACTGTAATCGGTAATATTATGACCGGGATCAAAGATGGAAAGGCCATCACCCGATATATTTACAATGTGTGCGACCACGAAAAGGCATTTATAGAAACAGGGACCCAGGCAGTTGCCTATACAACCGGTGTGCCGGCCATGATTGGGGCTATGATGATATTTACGGATACGTGGAAAGGTGAAGGTGTTTTTAATATTGAACAATTTGACCCTGATCCTTTTATGGAGGCGCTAAAAATATATGGGCTTCCATGGCATATTGTTGAACACGATCCGCTACCAGACAAATTTTAAAATCTTCAATGGATTTAAAAGGTAAGGCGCAATGTATTTATAAAAAAATATTAAAGGAAGATTTATCCTTTTTGCCAGATTTTTTTGCACTTTCAGATAAAAATAGAAAAGAAATTTTAGAAAAACTCGATGAAAAGGCATTAAAATATCTTACAAACACTATTAAAACTTCAAAACAAAAAATTTTTGAAGCACATCATAAAAAATTTTTAGAAATCGCTTCTGGGAAAATAAGAACCCCTGTTTATTTAATAGACGAAACGCTCATTGAAGAGAACATGAAGGTCTTAAGATACATAAAAGACCGAACAGGGTGTAAGATCTTACATGCCTTGAAGGCATATGCGACATTTGCTACCTTTCCCATTATGAGAAAATACTTAGACGGTGTTTGTGCAAGCGGATTAAACGAGGCAAGACTCGGTTTTGAAAAATTTAAAAAAGAAGTCCATACATTCGGCGCAGCATACAAAGATGAGGATATAGAAGATATAATTAATTATTCCGATATAATCATTTTTAATTCTTTTTACCAATTAAAAAAATTTGGTAATTTAGCAAAAGAAAAAGGCAAAGGGATAGGTATAAGGGTTAATCCAGGTTATTCGGATATAAAGGTTGAAATATATAACCCCTGTGCACCCTTTTCAAGGCTCGGCATAATTTATGAAATCTTTAAAAAACAATACAATAATTTTTCTCCTATGATCGATGGACTACATTTTCATGCACTCTGTGAACAAAATGCAGATTCACTGGAAAGGGTTTTGGATTCTTTTAAAAAGCTATTCGGTCCTCTTATAATGAATAATAAAAATATAAAATGGGTGAATTTTGGCGGAGGTCATCATATCACAAGAGATGACTATTACATTGAATTACTCATTAGTTTAATTAGAGATTTTAAAAGGAATTTCGAGTGCCAAGTATACCTTGAACCAGGCGAGGCAAGTGTTTTAAATGCAGGGGTTTTAATAGCCAGAGTTCTTGATATTGTGGAAAACAAAAAAAAGATTGCAATAATAGATGCCTCAGCAGAGGCCCATATGCCAGATGTACTTCTTATGCCTTATAAGCCTCATATTCTAAATTCCTGTGAGCCAGAAAAAAAACGATATGAATACAGGATTGGAGGTCCGAGTTGTCTGGCAGGGGATATAATAGGTGACTATTTTTTTGATAAACCATTGAAGCGAGGTGACACCATTGTTTTCAAAGACATGGCACTGTACACAATAGTAAAAAATACGACCTTTAACGGTATAAATCTTCCTGATATTTCAGTTATGAAAAAAAGCGGTGAGATTAAGGTAATAAAAAGTTTTGGCTACAAAGATTTCATATCACGACAATCTTAAACAGAAAAACCGAGGTTTTTTTGTTTCTCCCTCAAATAGTGTTTTAAAAACATGAGATCCTCTTCACAGAAGCCTTCCCAGGAAAAGGGGAATAATGAATTGTTCTGAAATATAGGATCTTCTTTTATGGGATACCTGGCAAATGAACTGTATTCATCAAATAATTTTGTATGTGGGATTGGTGTGTATTCTGCTATATGTACCCTAACACCGACATCAGAAAGATAGTCAATTGCGTCTTTTACATCCGTCCATTTTTGAAACGGTAGACCTGCCATTATGTAGACGCCTATGTCATTTCCTTTAAAATCTACCTTTTTTAGATAATTAACAGCTCTTTCAAAAATTTTTTTGTCTATTTTATTACCCAGATCTTTCTGCACCACTGGGTTTATTGATTCGAGTCCCAATCTTACCTCTTTAAATCCTGAAAATTTTAAAAGCTCTGCCACTTCATCATCTATTAAAGCGCC
>Ga0123519_10001427_pt1 | contig 40763 bp, 43 predicted proteins | sample YelNatPaOPRAMG02_FD_87396 | JGI IMG/M metagenome (GOLD analysis project Ga0123519, IMG submission 87396) | Hot spring microbial communities from Yellowstone National Park - Yellowstone National Park OP-RAMG-02 (version 2) | ecosystem: Environmental > Aquatic > Thermal springs > Hot (42-90C) ...
GCGGAGAGGGAGTTGAGCGGAGATTGGTGTCCCCTGATGGCCTGGACGGCTCATAAGGCCTAGGGTCATAAATCCAAATTCAAAGCAAAGGGAGGAAAGGATGGAAGTCAGGCCGAGTGCCAGCTATAGCATAACGATCCGTTTGGAGATCCTGAACAAGCCGGGGATGCTGGGGAAGGTTACCACCGCCATTGGCGAGGCCGGGGGCGATATCCGGGCGGTGGATATCGCTGGTTTCACCAAGGAGACCATAATCCGGGACATCACGGTCAATGCCCGGGACGACAAGCACGGACGGGAGATCGTGGAGCGTCTCAAGCAGGTTTCGGGTATCCAGGTGATCAATGTCTCCGATCGCACCTTCCTGATGCACCTGGGAGGGAAGCTGCAGATAGTGAGCAAGACCCCCATCAAGACCCGGGACGACCTCTCCATGGCCTATACCCCGGGGGTGGCCAGGGTGTGCCTGGCCATTCACGAAGACCCCAAGCGGGCCTTCTCCCTGACCATCAAGCGTAACACGGTGGCGGTGGTGAGCGACGGCAGCGCGGTCCTGGGCCTGGGAGACATAGGGCCGGAGGCGGCCATGCCGGTAATGGAGGGCAAGGCGGTCCTCTTCAAGGAGTTCGCGGGAGTGGATGCCTTCCCCATCTGTCTATCCACCAAGGATGTGGATCAGATCGTGAACACCGTCAAGTTCATTGCGCCCGCCTTCGGGGGAATAAACCTGGAGGACATCTCGGCCCCTCGTTGCTTCGAGGTGGAGGATCGGCTGAAGAAGGAGCTCGATATCCCCGTTTTTCACGACGATCAGCACGGCACCGCGGTGGTGGTGCTGGCTGCGCTTCTCAATGCCCTGAAGATCGTGAAGAAGGAGATCGGTGATCTCAAGGTGGTGGTCTCCGGGGTAGGGGCTTCAGGGGTGGCCTGCAGCAAGATCCTCATGTCCATGGGGGTGAAGAACCTGATCGGGGTGGATCGGGCGGGGGCCATCTACAAGGGGAGGGTGGAGCACATGAATCCGGTCAAGGAGTGGTATGCCGAACACACCAACCCGGAACGCCTGAAAGGTGGCCTGCTGGAAGTGATGGAGGGGGCCGATCTCTTCCTGGGCCTTTCCGGCCCCGGACTCCTTCCCCTGGAGGCGGTGAAGAAAATGAACCGGGACCCCATAGTCTTCGCCATGGCCAACCCCATCCCCGAGATCATGCCGGAGGAGGCGGAGCCCTTCGTAAAGGTGATGGCCACCGGCCGCTCCGACTATCCCAACCAGATCAACAATGTCCTCTGCTTCCCCGGCCTCTTTCGAGGAGTGCTGGATTGTCGGGCGCGGGAGATCAACGAGGAGATGAAGATCGCCGCCGCCAAGGCCATCGCCTCGGTGGTGGGCAAGAACGAGCTCAGCCCTGACTACATCATCCCCTCGGTCTTCCACCAGAAAGTGGCCAAGACCGTGGCCTCCGAGGTGGCCAAGGCGGCCTACCGGACCGGAGTGGCGCGGAGGCACCGCAAGTTCATCTCCCTTTACCATTTCTGAAGGGGAGCGGAGGCCACCGATCCGGAGCGATACCCTCCCTAACGCAGCAGGTGCTGGTTGCCGAGGGTAACCTCTCGCAACCCCTCCTCGCGGGCCGCCCGCAGACAGCGAAGGGCGAGCTCTCGGGAGGTCAGGGGAAGGTCGTCCAGGTAGAAGTGAGGATGGAAGGCCAGCAGCCGGTAGGGGATGTCCGGGCTGAGCGAGGCGATGAAGCGGGCGATCCCCCTCACCTCCTCTTCGTCTATGTATCCGGGGACCAGGAGGGTGCTGGCAATGAGGAGCGGAGGGGTGGGGCGGCGGGGAAGCCACTCCGCTACCTTGCGGAAGTTCTCCAAGGTCCTGCGGTTGGAGCTACCGGTGAGCAGGAGATGGAGATCCTCGTTCCAGGCCTTGAGGTCGAACTTGATGCAGCCCCCGGAGAGCGAGGAGGTCTGTATCAACTCTTCCAGGTGGGAGGGGTCCAGGCAGCCGTTGGTCTCCCAGCAGATCCGGAGGATGCGGTCCTTCCTCGCCTCCAGCGCCAGCCGCGAGAGGCGCAGGGCGAAGGGGAGCTGAGGGCCGGGGTCTCCGCCGAAGAAGCAGATGCAGGAGGTGGTGGGGTGGAGATCGGACAGGAGCCGGTCCACCGGAACGGTATGGGGCCTCGCGGTTTCCAGCCGGAAATGCCAATTCTGGCAGAAGAGGCAATTGTAGGAGCAGGCGTGGAAGAAGACGGCCAGATTGTAGTATCCCCGCTCCGGCCCGGGGCGGTGGGCAAAGCGGGGGTAGCCGACTCCACTGCCTCCAGGGCAGACCCAATCGGCCACGCAATTGGTGGGTAGAGGATCCTGGTACCAGGAGACCTTGGCCTCGGCCGTCGAGACGCCTATGAGGCTGCCGGCCTGGTTGCGACGCAGTCCGCAGTATCCAGTTGCACCTTCCGGTATGCGGCACCCGTTGCCACAGAGGTGACAGCGAACCCCCCGCGGATCCTGGGGTACCTCGGGGGGAAGCCCAAAGGCTAGCCTGCTCTCCCGGTGCACCTCCATTCCCCGGCGGATGGCCTCCTCCCTCCTCTGGCGGAGGCAGGGAAGACATACCCCCAGCTTGGAGGAGACGAGACGCGATTCATTCTGGCAGATGCGACAACGGCCCATGGACTAAGCGAAGCGGCCCGGAATGAGGGTCTGACAGCAAGGGCACCGGCCGTAGCGAATTAGATTTTGAACCACCTGCAGGGCCTGTCTTTGCACCAAGAGTCTCCCGCAGGAGTGGCAATAGGTGTTCTCTGCCCGGTGACCGGGGACATTGCCCAGATAGGGGTAGAGCAGTCCCTCCGCCTTTGCCAGGGACCAGGCCCTTTCCATCTTGGAGAGAGGGGTGGGAGGCAGGTGGGAGAGTTGCAGATGGGGATAGAAGCGGGTCAGGTGCCAGGGCGTATCCGGCCCCAACGCCTTCCGGATCCAGGTGGCGATTCCCCTGATCTCCTCTTCCCTGTCGTTTACCCTCGGGATCATGTTGGTGACGACCTCGACATGGATCCCGGCCTTCCGGGCCTTTTCGGTGACCGATAAGATCTCGCGGAAGGAAGGGACTGGTGCAATCCGTCGGTAGGTCTCGAGGCTGGAACCCTTGACATCGACCCGCCACACATCCAGGAAGGGAAGCAGGTGCTCGAAGGCGACGGGATTCATGTAGCCGTTGGTGACATAGTTGATCAGCAAGCCTTGCTCCTTGGCAGCGGGGGCCACCTCCAGGGCATACTCCAGGCTGAGGATCGGTTCATTGAAGGTAAAGGAGATTCCCCTGGCTCCTGCCTCCTTAGCCCGGCATACCAAGGTGGCTGGAGGAAGGTATTGGCCGGCCAGGGAACCGCCCGTCCAGTGAGCGATTTCCCAATTCTGGCATCCCGCGCAGCGGAGGTTGCAGCCCAGACTCCCCAGCGATAGCCATAGCGATCCGGGATAGAAGTGATAGACCGGCTTCTTCTCGATGGGGTTGAGGGAAAGGGAAGATACCTGCCCGTAGGTGAGCGAGTAGAGCACTCCTCCCCGGTTTTGACGGGTTCGGCACCAGCCGACCTGACCTTCCGGGATCGGACACAGGCGGAGGCAGAGCTGGCATCTGACCGCCCGCTGGGGCAATTTTCGATAAAAGAGTGCCTCTTTCTTCATGGTTCGGGGAGAGGGAGGATTTTGGGGTTCGCCGGGATCTCCTCCTGGAACACAGAATAATACCAGGGCATGTCCGGGTCAACGCCCTGGCTATCTGCTTCCTGGGCCAGCGCGGTGGGGTTCAGGGCTCGGTGCTTTGAGGCGTTCGCTATCGGGAGGGCAGGAGGCGAAAGATGACGACGGTCAGGGTAGAGTGGTTGCAGGGGCATCGTTTCTTGGCGGTGGACAGCACCAGCCACAGCGTGGTGCTTTCCTCTCCCCAGGAGGGGGTGGGAATGAAGCCCTCCGATCTCTTGCTGTTGGCCTTGGGTGCCTGCTCGGCCTACGATGTGGTGGAGATCCTGGGCAAGAAGAGGGTCCAACTCTTGGGATTGGAGGTCTGGATAAAGGGGGAACAGGATCCGGAGCCGCCCTGGGCCTTCAGAAGGATCGAGCTGGAGTACCGAATTCGTGGACCGATCCCGGAAGGGGCGGCAGCCCAGGCCATCCAGTTGTCGGAGAAGAAGTACTGTTCGGTGATGGCCACCCTCTCCGGGGGGGTGGAGATATCGAGCCATTTTCAGGTGGAGGATAGGGAGGCTGGGAAATGAGAACGCAGGCGCTGGGGGGTATGTTGCTGGTGGTGGCGACGATCCTCTCTCCCACCTTCTGGGGAACGATTTTCCGGGAGCAGACCGCGATCCACGGGATCGGGGCGGTGGTCGAGGGAGGAGAGGTGGAGGAAGGATCAGGGAAGGTCGCGATTCGAATCGAGAGGCGGGGGAGGGACGGGGCGGAAATGGTCTTCGTGCCGGGAGGCTCGCCATTGGTCCCGAAAGCATTCTGGATCGACAGGTACGAGGTTACTAATGCCCAGTATCGCCGGTTCGTGGAGGAGACTAGGCACGAGGCACCGGCATACTGGGGGGATCCGGCCTTCAACCAGCCCGATCATCCGGTGGTGGGCGTAAGCTGGGAGGATGCCTTCCAGTACGCTCAGTGGGTGGGCAAGCGGCTTCCCACCTGGGCCGAATAGGAGAGAGCAGCCGGCGGCGACGACGGCAGGGCCTATCCCTGGGGCGAGGCCTGGTCCCCGGGGCGCTGTAACAGCGTGGGGGGACAGGACGGGTTCGATGGGACTGCCCCGGTGGGAAGTTTCCCCTCCGGTGCCAGCCCCTACGGGGCCATGGATATGGCGGGAAATGTGTGGGAATGGGTGGCGAACGGTCCGGAATCGGGTCCTTGGGAGGGGGGACAGTTCCGGTGGGGAAGGGGAGGCTCCTGGGCGAACGGGCCGGAGGGGGTCAGGATCTCGGCGCGGGCCCGGGGAGAGGCACGCCTCGCCGATTGCATCATCGGTTTTCGCTGCGCCATGGACGGGGAGTGAAGAGGCAGAAGGGCTAGGAAGTGGGGGCTGGACCTCTCTCCTGGTCGCCCTTTGCTTCCTGGAGGATCTTCTCCAACGCTTGCTGGTAGGCGCGAAAGGCCTCCTGGCCGAAGAGGACGAAGCGGACCAGCTCGATCTCCGGATGATCCGCCAGGTAATCCATCACCGTCCGGAGGGCGATGGGAGCCGCCTCAGCCAGGGGATATCCGTAAGCGCCGGTGCTCAAGGAGGGAAAGGCCAGGCTCTTGATCCCCCTTTCGGAGGCCGACTGCAGGCTGCGGCGATAGGCCGAGGCCAATAGCAGTGCCTCCCCTCTCTGCCCACCTGCGTAGACGGGCCCCACCGCATGGATGACATATCTGGCCTTCAACCTCCCCCCGGTGGTGATGCGCGCCTCTCCGGTGGGGCATCCTCCGATCTTCCGACACTCCTCCATGATGGCCGGCCCGCCCGCCCGGTGGATAGCGCCATCCACGCCTCCACCTCCGCGCAGGCCGGTATTGGCCGCATTGACTATGGCCTCCGTATCCTGGAGGGTGATGTCACCCTCAATCAGTTCCAGTTTGGATCGATTGATCATCACCTGCATTCCTCGTCCCTCCTCATCATCCTGTCTCCTCCGGTCCGGTGGACACGACCCTCTGGGCCCCCTGCGGGGTAATTACCGCCATCTCGATCTCCCATTCCCATTGGCCGGGCAGGCCTTGCAGGCGGAGGAGGCTCAGGGTAGTGTGGATCATGAAGGCCGCCATTTCCAGGGCCCGGTTCATATCCATGCCGGAATAGGAGATAGGCATCTCTACCTGGCGGAAAAGAGGGAGCAGTTCCTCCTCCGGGAGGGAGAACTGGGACCGAATCAGCTCCAGCAGGCGAGGGTCGTAGCCCAGAATCAGCCTGGTCATCCAAATCTCCTGTCCACGCCAGTTGAAGCCACATTGGGGGGTATCGGGGGTTTCGACCCGGACCGGTCGGGGAGGAGAGAAGGGCTCGCTCAGGTCCCAGACCCGATCCCGGCCCTGTAGGCCGCGTTGGGTCTCGAAGCCAGCCAGGAAGAAGCCGACGCGGGGTCGCAGGTAGGGGCGAAGTCCGAGGAACTTCCGTCGCCCCCAGCGGGATAATAGCCGGGCCAGACGAAGCGAGACCTCATCGAGGAGGGATTCGCCCTCTAGCGGCGTCTCCTCCACCAGGGAGGCGATTTCGGACACGGCGGAAGGACCCAGGGCGCTGGCCCCCCAGACCAACGCACCCAGAGGGTGACGGGGCCAGAGGAAAATGGCGTCCCCCCCCACCTCCGACGGCGGGCCCGGATAGGCGAAATCGGGACCCCGATGGATGCGGTCGGTGGCCAGCACGTACCCCTCGGGGACCTTTCCCAGCACGGCCAGGGTCACGGAGAAATTCCTTTCCTCAGCCAAGGCGGTAAGCCGGGGATTGACACCCCCCCGGATGGCTGCTATGCTCCGGCCTCGGTCCGGCCACCCCTCATGGGGATGAGGCGGGAGACAATTATTCTATCGAGGAGGTTACACCATGTCGGAGGCGAGTGGCAAGAGAAATAGGGAAGAGCTCCTGAAGGCGGCCTACGAGAAGGGATTCGAGTACGAAAAGGTGTATCGGGGATGCTCCCAGTGCGTTCTGGCCGCGGTGCAGGATCTCTTCGGCATCAGGAACGACGATGTCTTTCGGGCCGCCAGTGGACTGGCTGGAGGCGTGGGGTTGTGTGGCGACGGCTGCTGCGGAGCCTACAGCGGAGGGGTGATGGTGCTGAGCCAGCTCTACGGCAGGGTGAGGGAGAACTTCCTCGATCCGGATCGGACCCGCCAAAAGTCCTTCGATCTGGCCAAGAAGCTCCACGATCGCTTCATCGCAGAGTACGGGAGCATCATCTGCCGGGACATCCAGCAGAAGGTATTCGGGCGCCCATTTTACATTCGGGATGCCGACGAGTTCCGGAAATTCGAGGACGCCGGTGCCCATGCCGATAAATGCCCGTCCGTGGTCGGCAATGCCGCGCGCTGGGTAGCGGAGATTCTGGAGGAGGAGCGGGAGAAGGCCTGATCGGGTGCTTGCTTCATAGATCCGAGGAGGTGGTGCCGGGCAGCTTCTCCCGGCGGCGCGGCCAGGGCAGATATTCTACCGCCGCCTGCCTTCGTACCGGCTGGGGGAAGAGGGCCATCAGCCTGTGGATCTCGGGGGGGAAGTCGGAGCTGACCTTTAGCCCTAACTGCTTGGCCTTCTCGAAGGTGATGGGGTTGTCGTGGGTCCACACACCCTGGGAAAGAACCTGGCTGATCTCTTCGGCCTGGGCGGGCTCGTACTTGTCGGAGAGCAGGACGCGGAGGGTCTCGTGGATCTGAAAGAGGGCCTTCTCGGCCACATCTGCCAGGATCATGGTCCGATCGTCCAAATGGGAGATGGGCTTTTCGCGGCGCACCTTGATCAGGGAGGCAGCGGGGTACTCTCCTAGCTGCGGATCCACCGGTCCCAGGACGGCATGCTCGTCCATGACGATCTCATCGGCGGCCAGGGCGATCAGGGTTCCTCCGGACATGGCGTAGTGGGGGACGAAGACCCTCACCCGGGCCTTGTGCTTGTGAAGGGCGCAGGCGATCTGGGTAGCGGCCAGGACCAATCCTCCCGGGGTATGGAGGACCAGATCCAGCGGTAGATCAGGATCGGTCAGGCGGATGGCCCTCATCACCTCCTCCGAGTCTTGGATGTCGATGTAGCGGAAGATGGGGAAGCCCAACAAGGCCATGGTCTCCTGCCGGTGGACGAGCAGGATCAGACGGGACCCGAACTTGCGCTCGATGGCGGCGATCAGCCGCTGCCGGGCGGCTTCCAGCATCTTCTGCTTCAGCACCGGCTGAATGGCCGTGAGGATGAAAAAAAGCCAGAAAAGGTCGGACAGGCTCTTCATCTCTTCCCCCTACCTCCTCGCTCTGAAGTGAATCTCCTCGCCTGCGGTATCTTCCCCTGTTTCCCCCTTTACCAGGGATCGAATTCGGTCTCGAAGTAGTAGCGGTGATATCCCCGGGAGCGGACGAAGAATAGCTGAAGCACAATCCCCGCCAGGAAGCCTCCCACATGCGCCCACCAGGCTATGCCGGCGAAGGCCTCTCTGCTCACCAGAGCTAGGCTGCCGTTCATGAGCTGGGTAAGAAACCAGAAAAAGAGGAAGAGAAAGGCGGGAATCTCGAAGAAGACCGGATAGAAAAGGACGGGGACCAAGGTGATGATGCGGGAGTGGGGATAGAGGACCAAATAGGCACCCATCACCCCAGCGATGGACCCGGATGCCCCGATGGTGGGTAAGGCGGAGTGGGCATTGGTCCAGCAGTGGATGATACCGGCCAGGAGGCCGCTCAGAAGGTAGAAAAGGAGGAAACGGAGGTGTCCCATCCGGTCTTCCACATTGTCGCCGAATAGGTGGAGGAACCACATATTGCCGATAATGTGGGCCCACCCGCCATGGAGAAACATGGAGGTGAGGAAGGAAAGGTATCCGGGTCCGGGAACTCCAGGGAGTAGGCCTTGGGGACGGAGGAGACGGGAGGGAACGATGCCAAACTCGAAGAAGAGGGCCTGGAGAGCCCGGGGAGGCAGACTGAGCTCGTAGGCGAAGACCAGAGCGTTGGCCAGGATGATAGCCCAGGTCATCAGGGGAGGGCGACGGTGAGGGATGGTATCCCGCAAGGGAATCAAGCAAGGACCTCCGCCTCAGGGTTCCAGGCGATAGTGTTTGCGGACCGGTTCCAGGACCTCCCAGGTGCAGTGAAGCCCCGGGGGGAAGGTCACCAGATCTCCTTTTCCGATCTCGACCTCATCCCCCTCCCGGCTCCTGATCTTCACCCTCCCCTCCAGGAGGTAGCAAGTTTCCCTCTCCTGGTAATGCCAGGGAAAGGTAGAGGGTGGGCACTCCCAGATGGGCCAGGAGGATACCCCGAGCTGCTCTAGTCGGGTCAGAGAAAGCTTTTCGACCTGGATCTTCGTCTTCATTTCCGCTTTTACCTCCCATCCCAGTCCCTGCTCGGCTGGCTGGAAGGGCTAAGCATCCAGCCCGAAGCGACGGGCGTTGGCATCGGCGATGGCTTGGATGCGGGCGATCTGCTCCCGCCCCCCTTCTTTCCGGAAGAGATGGCGAAAGCGGGCCTGAGGCTCCAGATAGGCCTCCACTGGCTTTCTATCCCTGATCTTCCTCACCCGGGTGAGGACCCCGTCTTCCATCTCGAAGATGGGTACCAGCCCGGTCAGCACGCCCAGGCGGGCGACCTCGATGGTCATGTCCTCGGGAAAACCCCACCCGATAGGGCAGGGACAGTCGATCTGCAGGTACTTGGGTCCCCTGATGGAGAGGGCCTTCTTGACCTTGTTCATCAAATCCGGTGGATAAGCCAGACTAGCCGTGGCGACATAGGGGACGCCATGGGCGACCGCGATGGCAGGCATGTCCTTCTTGGGACGGTCTTCTCCCCACGACCTCTTCCCGCTGGGGCTGGTGGTAGTGGAGGCCAGAAAGGGGGTAGCGGCACTGCGCTGGATGCCGGTATTCATGTAGGCCTCGTTGTCATAGCAGATGTAAAGGATATCCTGCCCCCGCTCGAACATCCCCGACAGGCCGCCCATGCCGATGTCGTAGGTAGCCCCGTCTCCTCCGATCACCACTACCTTGGTAGTGGAGCCTTTGACGCGGAGTGCCGCCTCGATTCCAGAGGCCACCGCCGCCGCATTCTCGAACAAAGGATGGATCCAGGGGACCTCCCAGGGGGACTCCAGATAGCGGGAGGCGAAGGTTTCCAGGCAGCCGGTAGGCGTGACCACGATGACATGGGGCCCGGTGGCCTTGAGGATCAGGCGAACGGCGATGGCGGTGCCGCATCCTGGACAGGCCCGATGGCCTGGGGCGAAAAGCTCTCTCTCCCTTTGCTCCCTGCTTCGGACAGCGGACATATTTCCTTCGACCTCCCTCAGATCAGTTCCGGCCGCAGATCCACCCACCACGGCTCGACCACAGAAGGTCTCTCCCGAGCGACGAGTTCGGCCCGCTGGACGATATTGCGCACCGAATTCACCGTGATCTCGCGACCCCCCAGCCCCACGATGCAGGGAAGGATGGCGGGACGGAAAGGATCGTTTATCAGCGAATGGGCCACATCGCAGCACAACGCCCCATAGGCACCGAGGGATATATTGTTGTCCAGGACTGCCAGAACCTCGGCCTGCCGCACCAGATTCCGGATCCTCTGGGCGGGGAAGGGGCGATAAGAGCGGACCTTGATCAGGCCCACCTGCTTTCCCTCCTCCCGCAACAGATCGATGCCCTCCCTTATGGTCCCTACCACGCTGCCCATGGCGAGGATGATTATGCGGGCATCCTCCACCCAGTATGAATCGATGAGCCCCCCATGGTACCTGCCAAAGGCTTGCCGGAAGGTCTCGGCCGTTTCCTCAATCTTTCGCAGGGCCTCCTCCTGAGCCTTGGCTACCATATAGCGGAATTCCATCAATTTGTCGTCGTCGGCGAAAGAGCCGTAGGTGAGGGGGGAGGCAGGATCCAGGCAATGGACGGGCCGGTAGGGCGGCAGGAAGGCGTCGACCTGATCCTGGGTGAGCAGGCACACCGGCTCGAAGGTGTGGGTGACGAGCCATCCATCCATGCATACCATTACCGGGAGCAGGACCTGGGGGTCTTCGGCCAGGCGGAAGGCCTGGATGTGGGTGTCGTGCGCCTCCTGGGGGTTCTCCACATAGAGCTGGATGATCCCGGAATCCCGCAGGGAGATGGTGTCCTGCTGATCTGGCTGGATGCTGATGGGGGCCGAGAGGGTCCGGTTGGCGGCCCCGATCACCACCGGAAGCCGCGTCCCTGCCATGTTGTAGAGTACCTCGGTCATCAAGAGCAGGCCCTGGGAGGAAGAGGCAGTGTAGGAGCGGACGCCCGCTGCTGCTGCCCCGTAAACCACCGAGGCGGCTGAAAACTCCGAATCCACGCGCAGAAACTCGGCCTCCAGCTCGCCGTCGGCGACCATCTGGGCCAGGTCCTCCACGATATGGGTCTGGGGGGTAATGGGGTAGGCGGAGATGACCCCCGGCCGGCAGAGGGCAACTGCCCGTGCCACTGCCCTGGAGCCTTCCACCACCGCCCACTGAGCGCCATTCCTAGAGCACTCCATCTGCAGTCCTTTCCCCGTTGCCGGCTGGGATCCTCATTTTTCCTCCGGTACCATCTCGATCGCCCCTGAGGGGCATTCCTTGGCGCAGATGCCGCATCCCTTGCAATAGGTGTAGTCGATGGAAAAGACCTCTCCCTCTGGAAAGACGCATCCATCGGGGCAGAAGAGCGAACATAAACTGCAGCCGTTGCATGCCTCCGCCTTCAACCGGGGCCTCAGGCTCCTCCAGGCGCCAGTGCGATTGGTGCGCGATCCACCTGGCCCGCAGACGGCTCCGATGGTGAGCTTCATCCCTGCCCTCCTCCCCTCACCTGGTCGTACATTCTCTGGGCGGCCCGGGCGTTCTTCTCGCCCACTTCCCCCGGAAACTTGCTCCTTATGGCCCGGATCAGGGCAGGGAGGGAAACCTCTTCCGTGACCGCGGCGAAGGCCCCCATCAGGGCGGTATTCATGATCGGTCTACCTATCTCCTCCCAGGCCACCCGGGTAGCGGGCACCGTCACGACCCGGATGCTGGGGGGGAGGGGAAGCTCTGCTGGCTCCCTCTCCGAGTTCACCAGGATGAGTCCTCCCGGCTTCAGCCCGCTCGTCACCTCCACCTCCCCGATCAGGGTAGGATCCTGCACCAGCACATAGTCCGGTTGGTGGATCTTGGAGCGCAGGCGGATGGGCCGGTCGCTGAGACGGAGGAAGGCCTGAACCGGTGCCCCTCTCCGGTCTCCCCCCCCACCCAAATAGGGAAAGGCCTGGCTGAACTTGCCATCCTCGAAGGCGGCGATGGCCAGGATCTCGGCGGTGACCACCGAGCCTTGGCCGCCCCTTCCATGGATGCGAACCTCCTTCAGCAATTTCCTCCCTCTCCTTTCTCCCATCCCCAATCGAGGCTGCCATCGGCCTTCCATCCCCGGATGACCGCCCTCTCGATCGCCTTCCCCCGGCACCCTTCAGCCCGGGCACAGCCCACCGGGCAACCGTTCAGGAGAAGGCAGACCTCGGCCTCCTCGGCGAAGGGGACCAGTTCCCAGGGGCCATCCCGGCCCCCGATTCTCCGCAGGGCGTCTTCTAGCAATGACCGCAGGTCCAGCTGAGGATTGCAGCACCCACAGTAGCGCAGGGATACCCTTTTCATTTCTCGATCCCGCACAGTTTGCGGGCCAGCATCATCTTCTGATCCAAAGCCCCCTGTCGCAGTAGCATGATCTTCATGGCCTGAGGGGACCCTGCCCCGTGCATTACCTCCACCAGGGGGGCGCCCGAGGTCATGTTCTCTAACAGACGGCCCAGGCGCAGCCGCTCTTCGCTGGAGGTGTCGGTTCCCGGGGAGAGATATTTCTGGAGGAGTGGACCGATCTCCGAATCCCGCAGGTCCTGCTCGGAAGGCATGGTGGCCAGAAAACCTCCGGCAATATCCTGGGCCAGCCGGCACACCTCGTAATAGAGGCGGGTCACATTCAGCTTGGTGATGTTGGCGAGCAGGGGATGGACGAAGTAGGCCCCGGAGGGGGTACGGTAGCCCTCGCTGGAGCAGGCGATGGCCCCGGAGTATAGGGTCTCGGTCAAGTGGACCATCTCGGCGATCTTGTCCCGGATATGGGACGATCCCCCCAGCCCGTGGGCCTGGGCCAGGGCGCAGCTAGCCCCGATGATGATGTCGCAGTTTCCTGCCTTGCATCCACCGTAATTCTGCCGATGATAGGAGGCGAAGCGTTCCACCAAAGGACCTGCGAACTGGTATTCGCCGCAGAGGAAGACCCGCTCCCAGGGGACGAATACATCCTGGAAGAGGATGAGGGCCTCCCCCCCCACCGTCCCGAAGCAGGCGTTGCCCTGATCGATCTCTCCCTCCCATTTGCGGCTGTCGTTGGTCTGGCGACCGAATACATAGACAAGCCCAGGGGTGTCGGCGGGTATGGCGAAGGCCAGCGCATAGGCCTCGTCGGCAGCGTCCATCGCCACCGTGGGCATCACGATGATCTCGTGGGAATTGACGGCTCCGGTCTGGTGAGCCTTGGCTCCCCGCACCACGATGCCCTCCTTCTTCCTCTCCACCAGGTGGAGATAGAGATCGGGATCCTTCTGTCGGGAGGGAGGAAGGTGGCGGTCTCCCTTGGGATCGGTCATGGCCCCGGTGCACATGAGGTCCCTCTCTTGGATCAGGGAGAGGTAGCTCAGGAAACGGCGGTGGTAGTCGGTGTTCAATTGCTGGTCCATTTCGAAGGTTATCGCGAAAAGGGCGTTGAGGGCATCGAACCCGACGCACCGTTGGAAGCAGGATCCGGTGTGCTGGGCGATGAGACGCAGCATCTTGACCTTCTTGACCAGGTCATCCGTGCTGTGGTGGATGTGGGTGAAGCGATTGATTCGCTTCCCGCTCAGATGGGAGGTAGCGGTGAGGAGGCTCTCGAACCGTGGATCGTGAGCCATCTGGTAGGTCATGGCTGCGGCGTTCACATGAGGCCGGGTGGCCGGATGGCTGGTCACCTCCTCGATCCGCGAGCCCATGAAATAGACGGACCTCTTCAGTCCGCGCAGACTTTCCCGGTACTCATCGGCGGTCATCATACTCTCAATGCCTTTCCTGGTGTGGGTTTTTCTCGGTGCCCCGGCCTAGAGCCGCTTGAATTTCTCCACCGCCTTGAGGATGGATTTCAGCTCCCGGATCATGGGGACCATTTGGGCCTCTTTCTCGTCTATCTTCTGGGCGATTTCCAATACCTGCGCAGCCTGGGCCCGGGGAACCACCACCACCCCGTCGGTTCCGCCCACGATGATATCCCCCGGATTCACGGTGACCCCGGCGCACTGGACGGGGATGTTCTTCCCCACGCTGACATACCTGCCTACCGAGGTAGCGGGGGTGATGCTGCGGGAGAAGACTGGAAATCCGAGGGCTTCGATCTCCTCCACATCCCGCGCCGCCCCGTCGATTACCGCCCCCGCCAGATCCCTCGCCTTGCAGGCGGTGGCCATCAAGCCGCCGATTCCCGAGATATCCAGGCCTTTCTCTACCACGATGACCAAGACCGACCCCGGCTCAGCTTCGTCGATGGCCTGCAGGGAATGGCTGGTGACGGCTGGGCCCGAAGTCCGGAGAGAGGGACGGAGCAGGGCAGTCACTGCCGGTCCCACGATCTTGGCCCGAAAGAGAGGACGCATGTCGTGGTACATGAACCCGCGCTGGCCGGTAACCTGATCCACCGCGTCCGCCACCGAGGCCACCGTGGTCTTTTGAAAGCCCTCGATCAATTGGGCTAGGGAAAGCTCGGCCGCCTCGGCCTCTGGCCAGGCAATGGTGGCCGTCAATAAGGCAAGGATCAGCACCTTGATCATCGAGCGTTTCATGATAGCACCTCCCTCGCTGCTGGCCTGCGCTTCTCAGCCGGAATGGATCGTCCTTTTCCGTCCTCTTTGTCCTTCCTTTTCCACGATCTGCCGCATCTTGGTGATCTTCTCGATGTGGCGAATCGTATCGCTGAGCTTCCCGATTTCACGGGTGAGCTCCTTCACCTGGCTATAGGCGGGATGGCCCTCATCGAGCGATCGGAGGAGGGAGTCCATCCGGGACTGAATGCTCTTTAGGGGTTGCCGGAACTCCTGGACTGTGGCCCCCGCCAGGTCGGCCATGGCCTTGAGGCGCTCCGATTCCAAAAGCTTCTCCTGCATGGCCTTCAGATTCTCGTTCATGGCCTTTTGTTGGTCATAGAGACGGGCATTGTCGATGGCGATGGCGGCGTAGCGGGAGATGGAGGAGAGCAGATCGCGATCCTCCTCGGTGAGAGGAGCACCACCCCGCTTGTTGCTGACCTGAACGATTCCCACCGCCTCGCCCCGGGTGAGGAGGGGGACGAAAAGGGTAGACCGGGTCGTGAACCCGCTTTCCCGGTCCCACACCGGATCGAAGCGCCCGTCCCGTTCCGCCTCGGGGATGAGGATAGATTCTCCGGTCTGCATCATCCGACCCCAAAGGCCATCCGCCTTGAACTCCTTTCCCTGGAGGGACTGCCACCTCTCTCCCAGGGCTACCGCGAAGGTCAAGGAGGTCCGGTCCGGACTGGCCAGGAGAAGCGAACCTGCCTCCACGTCCAGCGCCTCCTTGACCTTGGCAATCACCAGGCCCAGGACCGCCTTCAGGTCCAGGGTGGAGGTGAGGACGATCCCGATCTCGGAAAGCAGGGATAGCTCCTGGATCCTCTCCATGAGCGGGGTGATGTCCTCGATGATCACCGAGTAACCGGCGAACTGGAGGTTTTCCAGGATATTGGAGAAATGGACCCGCAGCGTCTTTCCCTGGTGCGGGAGGGTTAGGGTCTGGCGGGCGGGGGAGGAGCTGATCTTGAACTTCTTCACGATCCGTTCCACCTCTCGCCGGAAGTGGTCATCGAGGACGGAGGTTAGGGGCTGGACGATCAGCTCGTGTTCGGGGAGGCCCAGGATCTGGCAGGCGGCGGGATTGACATAGATGATCTTCCCTCCTGCGTCTACCTCCAGTACCCCCTCAGCCAGGTTCTGGAGGACGGTCTCCTGGTGGTCGTTGGCCATGAGCAGCTCGTTCACGATTTCCCGGGGATGCATCTTCTCCACCCCCAGGATGGACCTGCGGATCGAGGCCATCCAGCTCTTCCCCTGAAAGAGCTGCAGCGTCCCCAGGATGTCCCGCTTGAGGTCTTCGAAGTTCCCCTTGGCGATATATGCGTCGGCTCCGATCTCGAACATCTGGGAGGAAACCTCGGCCGCTACCCCGGAGAGGATGATGATGGGTATCTTCTGGAAGCGCTGGTCGAGCTTGAGATAATGGCAGACGCGTCCGCCGTCGATCTTGGGCATCACCAGGTCCAGGACGATGTAGTCGGGAGGAGAGGTGCGGACCACCTCCAGCGCCTCCGCCCCGTCGTAGGCCTTCATCACCTGATAGCCCTCCTTTTCCAGGAAGATGCTCAGGAGGTGGACGAAGTCCCTGTTGTTGTCCACCAGGAGGACCTTGACCTTCTCTTGGCCTTTAGTCATGCTTTCCTCGTGGCTCTTCCAGGTGGGGATGGGTGGCCGCTGGCCTGTCCTTCAGCAGCTCGTGGTAACCGGGGTGACGACGGATGTTTTCCAGCTCCGGTTCTCTCTCGATGAAGGCCCAATCCGAAAAACCTTTTTCCATCGCCTTCTTTAGGCAATCCAGTGCCCGATCGAGCTGGCCCTGCTGGGAGTAGATACAGGCCAGGTTGAAGAGCGCGGCGGCATAATCGGGATACAGGGCCAGAGCCTGTTGGTATTCGGAGAGGGCCATCTCCGTCCGGCCCTGACGGCTGTAGGCATAGCCCAAGTTATTGTGGAAGCTGGCGTCGTGGGGATCGGATCGGATCGCCTCCTGGTAACAAGCGATTGCCTCCTCCACCCTCCCCAAGGATAGCCAGACATTTCCCATGTTGCTCCAGGCCCAGCCGTAGCCTGGCTCCAGCCCGACCGCCTGGCGGTATTCAGAGATGGCCAGTTCCAATTGGCCCTGGGCCTGATAGATGACGCCCTTATTGTAATGGTCACGGGCCGCCTGCGATTCCGCTTCCGATCCAGAAGCAGAAAAAAGCATATAGAGCAGGAAACAGGCAGCGGCACCGACAACGATCCTCTCCCCCCCTACCTTCGGTCGCATCTCGGCAGCTCCTCCAAATACGCTCCGGATCGGGAATATGGCCGCTTGCTCACGGCTCCGCCCCTGGCCATGGGACCGAGAGCGCGGCAATTTCTTTTCCTATCAGGATCGGGAAGAGCGGGCGCGGAAGTCCAGGACTTGTCGGGCCGCCTCCGCGATCTTCTCTGCGGTCAGGCCCCATTTCCGGTACATCTCCTCGGTGGGCCCCAGCCCGCAGAAGGTGTCCGGGATGCCTACCCGGCGCAGGGGGACCGGACATTCTTCGGTTACTACCTCGGCCACTGCGGCCCCGAACCCGGCCAGGATGTTGTGCTCCTCGGCGGTAACGATGCCACCCGTCTCCCGGGCCGCCTTGACTATGGTTTCTCGATCTAAAGGCTTGATGGTGTGGAAATTGATGACCCGCGCGGATACCCCCTCCGATGCCAAAAGGTCTGCCGCTGCCAGGGCGCGGTGGACCATGAGGCCGGTCGCCAAGAGGGAGATATGGCTGCCCTCCCGCAGGCAGACCGCCTTGCCGATCTCGAGGGAGGGGGCCTTCCCCTCTTCATAGACCAGGGGGGCCGGATACCGCCCAAAGCGGATGAAGGTGGGGCCCACATGGCGGGCTGCAGCCCGGACCGCCTCCTTCATCTCCACGGCATCGGCGGGGGAAAGGAGGGTCATGTTGGGGATAGCCCTCAGGATAGCGATATCCTCCACCGAGTGGTGGGTGGCCCCCCCCACCCCCATATTGATGCCACTGCACATCCCCGCCATCTTTACATTGAGGCAGGGGTAGCAGATGTCGGTCCGCAGCTGCTCGCAGGAGCGCATGGTCATGAAGGGGGTGTAGGTATGGACAAAGGGGATCTTCCCGCAGGTGGCCAGGCCGGCCGCTATACCCAGCAGGTTTTGTTCCGCCACCCCCACATTGAAGAAGCGGTCAGGAAACTTGAGCGAGAACTCCTCGATCATAAAGGGATGCATGAGGTCAGCGGTAAGGCAGAATATCCTCTCGTCCTCGCCACCCACTTCCAGCAGTGCCTGGGCATAAGCCTGCACCGGATTCGCCATTTTCTCCATGATGGTTTCCTCCCTGCTCAGTTCGATCTTTCCAGCTCGGCCAGGGCCGCCTCGGCCTGCTCCTTGGTGGCCACCCCGAAGTGCCAGTGGTGGTTGTTCTCCATGAAAGAGACCCCTTTGCCCTTGATGGTATGGGCGATCACCGCCGAAGGCTTTTCGGGGGCCAAGGGCAAGGACTTGAGGGTGAGGACGATCTCCTCCATGTTGTGCCCGTCGATCTCCTTCACCTCCCAGCGGAAGTCCCTGAACTTGGGAACGAGAGGCTCCAGCGGCATCAGCTCTTCGGTAAAGCCGTCCACGCCGATCTGATTGCGGTCCACGATGCAGATTAGGTTGTCCAGCTTGAAGTGGGCGGCTGCCATTATGGCCTCCCAGGTGGAGCCTTCTTGCAGGTCGGCATCTCCGATCATCACGAAGACGCGATAATCCTTACGGTCATGCTTTCCCGCCAAAGCCATCCCCACCCCGGCGGATAGGCCGTGGCCCAGAGAGCCGGCAGTCATGTCGCACCCTTTGATCTTGGTCATGTCCTCGTGCATCCCGTAGGGACTCCCCAGCTTGTTATACTGGGTCAAGAGCTCCTCGTAGGGAAAGAAGCCCGCCTCCGCCAATGCCGCGCATTTGGCCACGCTCACATGACCCTTGCTGAGTATGAACCGATCGCGGTCGGGCCAGCAAGGATTTTGGGGATCGATCCTCAGGATCTCAAAGTAGAGGGCGGAAAGCAGATCGGCTGCAGAGAGGGCTCCCCCGAAGTGTCCGCCGCTGGTCTGGGACAGTATCTCCACCACATCCTTGCGGATCTTCTTGGCCTTGGCCTTCAGGAACTCGATCTTTTCCGGACTCACCTTTTCCATTCCTTCCCCCTTGATAATGGTTGCGGGCATGCAAAGAGGTAACCAGACCGGGGAGACGACGAGCGAAGGGCCGCCCCAGGCTGATCTCGCAGCGAGGTCCATATTATTTATATTTGTCCACCCCTGTCAACCTCAATTTGGCTGGACCCCTCCTCCCATCGGACCTCCCTTGACAGTGAAGGAAGGAGAGGATATGAGAAAAGCGGAGCCAGAATCAGATCCTTTCGGAGGGATGGGATGATGGGGATACTGGTGGTGGGTTCGGTGGCCTTGGACAGCGTAGCCACTCCCTTCGGCAGGGTGAGGGAGGTGCTGGGAGGATCGGCCACCTATTTCTCCATCGCCGCCAGCTTTTTTGCGCGGGTCAGCCTGGTGGCGGTGGTAGGAGAGGATTTCCCTCCCCAATACCTTTCCTTCCTGGAGGCCAGGGAGATCGATCTGCGGGGACTGAGGATCGTTCCGGGACGCACCTTTCGCTGGCGGGGGGAGTACGGATACGATCTCAATCAGGCCCGTACCCTGGATACCGAGCTAAATGTGTTCGCCCAGTTCTCGCCCCGGATTCCGGAGGAATTCCGCCGGGAGAAGCTGGTCTTCTTGGGCAACATAGACCCCGACCTGCAGCAGGAGGTACTGCACCAGGTGGAGGACCCTGAGCTGGTGGCGGCGGATACCATGAACTACTGGATCGAACGCAAGCCGGAATCCTTGCAACGCATGCTGAAGGAGGTGGATCTCCTCATCATCAACGATGCCGAAGTCCGGCAGTTGGCATCCGAGCCCAACCTGCTGAGGGCCTCGCGAAGGCTTCTCTCCTGGGGACCGCAGGCCCTGGTGGTGAAGAGGGGAGAATATGGGGCCCTCCTCTTCACCGACAGTGACTGCTTCGCGGCCCCCGCCTATCCGCTGGAAACCGTGCGCGATCCCACCGGAGCGGGGGATACCTTTGCCGGGGGCCTCCTGGGTTATCTGGCCAACACCGGTGACTTCTCTCCCGCCAGCTTCCGCAAGGGGGTTATCATGGGGAGCGTGATGGCCTCTTTCAATGTGGAGGACTTCTCCCTGGAGCGGCTGAAAAGCCTCACCTACTCGGAAATCGAGGCGCGGTACCGGGAGTTCAAGCGGCTTTCCCACTTCGAAGACCTTTAGGATCTCCTCGGATCTTCCCGCTTCCCTTCTCTTTTTCTCCCTAGGAAGCGTGCAACTCCACCCTGGTGGATTCTACCAAGCCAGGGCGCAGCCGTCGCTGCGGGGATCGGAAGCTGCCCAATAGATGCGGCCTTGACTGCGGTACTCCACCTGGATGGCGTGGGCGTGTCCGAAGAACTCTGCCCCTCTTTCCACCCAGCGGACCGAATGACCCCGCTCCTCCAACCCTCCTTCCACCTCTTCCGGGATTCCCCTTTCCAGGTAAAGGCAGGGCGGGTCTCCCAGGCTGCGGGGGCCCATCAGCCACCGCGGCGACGAGATGGCCTGCTGCAGATTCATCCCGAAATGGAGGAGATGGCAGAGGACCTGGAATTGGGTCTGGGGCTGGCCCTCTCCCCCCATGGTGCCGAAGACCAGATAGGGCCTTCCCCGGTGAAAGGCCAGGGCCGGAATGAGGGTGTGCAGGGTGCGCTTTCGGGGCTCCAGGCGGTTGCTGTGGTCCTCCCGGAGGGAGAAGTAGGACCCCCGGTTTTGGAGGACGATCCCGCACCCCTCCACCGTCAAACCCGAGCCAAAGGGAAGATAGAGGCTCTGGATGAGGGATACCAGGTTTCCCTCCCCATCGGCGGTGCAGAGATAGATGGTATCCCCGGCCAGGGATGGACCGGGCTTTGGCTCCGGGTTGGCACGGTAAAGATCTATCTCCCTGATGCGGCGACGGGCGTACTCCTTGGAACAGAGCCACTCTACCGGGATTTGGGCGAAATCGGGATCGGTGAGATAGGCGTCTCGATCGGCGAAGGCGAGCTTCTTGATCTCCGCCCCCAAGTGGATGTAATCGGCGGTATGCAGCCCCAATGCTGCCAGATCGAAACCCTCCGCCAAATTGAGCTCCAGCAACATCGCCAATCCCTGGGTATTGGGCGGGAGCTGGTAGATCTGGTATCCCTGGTAGCTGGTATGGATGGGATCCACCCAGTCCGAGCGATGAGAGGCAAGATCCTCGGCCCGGAGCAGTCCTCCCCTCCGCTCGCAGAAGCGGGCGATAGCCTGGGCCAGGGGACCCCGGTAGAAGGCCTCGGCCCCTCCCCGGGCAATGGCCCGCAGGGAATTGGCCAGATCGCCCTGGCGAAGGATCTGGCCCGGTGCCGGCACCGAATCGCCCGGCAAGAAGATGCGCCGGCTCTCCGGGTCGAGGGAGAGCAAGGTGGAGCACTCCTTTATCCAGTGGCTCAGGCGAAAGCTCACCGGAAACCCTTCTTCCGCATAGTGGATGGCAGGCTCCAGCAGCTCTCCCAGGTTCCGTTTCCCGAATCTCTCCAGGGCCACCGACCAACCACTGACAGCTCCCGGGACGGTGATGGAAAGAATCCCGCGGGAGGGAATGGAGGTGAATCGGCGCTGGGAGAAGAAAGATCGGGTGGCCAGCGCCGGCGATCTCCCGCTGGCATTGAGGCCCAAGAGGCGGTCCTCCCGGGCCGAGTAGATGAGCATGAAAAGATCCCCCCCCAGGCCGCACATGTGGGGATACACCACTCCCAGGACCGCATTGGCGCAGACGGCGGCCTCCACCGCATTTCCTCCCTCCTGGAGGATCCTCGCTCCTGCCAGGGAGGCCAGGTAGTGGGGGGAGGCGATGGCCCCCTCTCTTCCCGCGACCGGATATTCAGGACACTCGGATGCGCTCACTTTCTTTCCTCCCCGATGGCAGATCCTGCTCGAGCCGGAGGGAAGCTATTACGGCCGGAGGTGCTTGTCAAGGCCTGAGGCCAACGGGCGGCTGAGCTTTTTATCCTTGACAAGGTTTGCCTTATCTGCGATAAAGGCTCGAAAATTCCAGTGCTACAAGGGTTTCATTCCGGCCCGAGTTCCCCGTCGGCCCAGCGGGCGAAAAAAGCAGGAAGGAGGTGATCTGATGTGACGGCCGCGGGGAGAATCTTCCATTCATCTACAGGGGGAATGGTCTATGAAGACGATAGACTGGATTATCCTGTGGGCCTCCATCCTGGGCGTCTTGGTGGCGGGTTTTCCCTTCCGTAAGTACATCAAGTCGGTCAAGGACTACCTTCTGGCCGGCCGCACCCAGCCCTGGTACCTGATCGCCCCTTCTTGTCAAGCCGTCCAATCGGATGTGGGGGACTACTTCGGCGCCGCTGCCTTCTGCTACCAGCATGGCCTGCTGGGCTTTGCCTGGTACGCCATTTGCTGCCCTCTCACCTGGCTTTTTGGCGCCCATACTACCATACCGGCCATGTACCGGTCGGGGGTATGGACCCCGGCCGAGTATCTGGAGATAAGGTTCAACGCCGCCGCCCGGATCTGGGGGGCCCTCCTGATCCTGCTCCAGCGTCTCTTCGTGATGGGCAACATGGTCCTGGGAACCGCCCTCCTGTTCAAGGTCTTGACCGGCGCTCACCTCCTGGCAGGCTCCATTGTGGGCCTCTTTTTGGGATTCCTGTACGTTCTCTTCGGAGGGGTGGCGGCGACGGTGGTGGTGGGGACGGCGCAGCAGGTATTGATGACCGTGGCCGCCTGGGCGCTCTTCGTCGTGGGATGGGCGAAAACCGGTGGCTTTCCGGCCATATGGGCCAAGTTTCCCGATTACATGCACATCGGCTTTCAACCCAGCAATCCCCAGATCGGGTGGGGATGGGGTTTCTTGGGGATCGCGGTGGCGACGCTGGGCTACGCCGTTTACCAGGCGGAGCAGATATCCCGTCCCCTTTCCGCCCGGACCGAGTGGGATGGGCGCTTGGGCTATATCCTGGCCGGTCCCATCTGCATCCTCCACCAGGCGGCGGTGATCCCCATCGGCCTCTTCGGGCTGGTCCTGTACGGGATCCAGAATCCCAGCCTTACCCCCCGGGATATCCTCTATCCCCGGATGATGGCGGAGCTTTTGCCCTCGGGCCTGCTGGGGATCTGCGCCGCTGGGGTGATGGCGGCCACGGTCTCCACCATGGCCGCCAATGCCATGTCCTGCGCCGGCATCATCACCCGCGACATCTACGCCCGTCTGTTCCGACATAAGGCCACCGATCGCCACTATCTGAGTGTCTCCCGCTGGGTCACCTTCTTCTGGTTCGTGCTGGGGGTCTCCCTGGTGCCGCTGATCGCCAAGGGCGGGATGATGAACACTTGGACCAAGGTGACCGGTGCCTTCGTGGCCCCTCTCCTGCCTCCGGTGCTCCTTTCCACCCTCTATTCGAGGTCGAGCCGGTGGGCGGGCTTTCTTTCCATGATCCTGGGAGGGTTATTCGGGACCTTCATCATCGTCTTTCCCTGGGCCCCCCTGAAGGCCCTGATCGGTCCCAAATTCAGCCACTTCCTGGTATTTCCGCTGACCAATACGGTGTTCACTACCATCTGCTACTTCCTCATCTCCGAGATCGAGAACGCCATAAGGGGGGTACTCCCCCGCTCGGAGTGGGTGGGAAAGGTGGTGTGGACCCTGCCCGAGAACATCAAGCACTATGCCAACATCGAGGAGGCCTTGCGGAAGGGGAGGTACGTGGAGGCGCCCTCCAATGTGGACATCGATGCCTCCCTGGCCGGAGACCTGGTGGTGCTCAAGAACGGGGTCCCCATCTACGGGCAGAGTGGCATCCCGTGGTATCGCGCCCTGTGGACCTGGACCATCATTGTGGGCATCCTCCTGGCGGGCATCTTGATTTATTTCTGGTAGGAGGGGGTGATCGGGATGGCGGAGGAAAAGGAAAGGATTTCGGGACCGGGAGCTGAGGTCGACCAGGAAAAGATCATCGAGTGGTGGAAGAAGACGGCCCAAGAGGTGGGCTCCAACCTGGACGATCTACGCATGTCGAGGATATCCAGCATCACCATGTTCTGGCTCTTCTTCCTCTTCGGGGTCTTCCTGATCATTGCCCTTCCCACAGTGGATACGGCGGTGGAGGCCTGGGTGACCGTTCTTTCGGCCCTGCTCTTCGCCGGAGTGGCGATCTGGGCCTTCTGGGGATGGAAGAGGGCGAAGGCCAAACTGGAGGAAGCAGAGGCCCGACTGACCAAGAAATGAGCGGGTCGGTTGTCGAGGTTCCCAAGGAGAGACTGGCCCGAGAGAAGGTGGAGTGGATACTGGCCCGATGGGAGAAAAAGAGGAGGGGGCTTCTCGGCCCTCTCCTCTTTCCCGATTCTTGCGCCCGCCGCCTGACCCGGATCGAGCAGGTCTATGTGCCCCACTTCCTGTTCACCTTCCAACAATCCATCCGTTCCCGGATCGAGGTCCACTATATCCTGATCGATGCCCTTTGTGGATTCGGGGCCTTCACCAACGCCGAGCCAGAGCTCAGCCAGGAGGATGCAACCGGCGCCGTGTTCGCGGCCAGCCTGAGCTCGGAAAAAGCCCAGGAAAGGGCCAAGGACTGGCTCAGTCGATGGAACCTCCGTCGGCACGCCTTTCACCTTACCCCGCCCACTATCCTGAGTAGCCGGTCCCTCTTCTTCCATTTCCCCTTCTGGCTGGCTTTCTATGAGCGTCCGAGCGGGAGGATGGACCTGGAGGTGGTGGATGGGGTGCGGGGGTTCCTGGAGGGGGGGAGAACGAAATACATGATCAATCGGGGCCTGGCCAGCCTGGGAAGAACGCTGGAGTCCAGCGCAGAGGAGCTATTGGCCGGGCACTAGAAGGTGTAGGAGGATAGTAAATATTAAATCGAAGGAAGAGAGAAGACGAGCAATGGGGGGGAAGATAGATGAAAGCGGCGGTTTTTACCGCTCCATTTCGCATTGAGATCCGGGAAGTTCCGGAGCCGGAGGTGGGGCCGGGAGAGGTAAAGATCAAGGTGAAGGCAGCCGGGATCTGCGGATCCGAGGTCCATGCCTACAACGGGACCCATCCCTTTCGCCATCCCCCGGCCATAATGGGTCACGAGCTGGCGGGAGTGGTGGTAGAGGCCGGTTCTGCCGAAAGCCGTTTCCGGCCTGGCGAACGGGTGGTGGTGGAGCCGCAGAAGACCTGCGGTTCCTGCCTCTATTGTCAGAGTGGAGATTACTATGTGTGCAGGCAGAAGGTGGTCCTGGGCACCACTAACTGGAGCGGCGCCTTCGGCGAATATGTGGTGGCACCGGAGGCTATCGTCCATCCCCTCCCGGAGGAGATGAGCTTCGAGGAGGGGGCGCTGGTGGAACCACTGGCAGTTGGCCTCCATGCGGTCAGGCAATCGAGTGTGCGCCTCGGTTCCTCGGTGGTGGTCATCGGGGCGGGGACCATCGGGCTGGCCACGATTGTTTGTGCCCGGGCTCAAGGGGCGGGGAAGATCGTGGCGGCCGATGTCCTCGACTTCAACCTGAAGGTAGCGGCCCGGATGGGCGCCACCCGAACGGTCAATGTCCGGCGCGAGAGGCTGGCGGAGATAGTGGCGGCCGAGGTTCATGCGGCGGGGGCGGAGATCGGATTCGATGCCGCCGGCTACCCCGCGGTGGTGGACGATCTCATCTCCGTGGTCAGACGGAAAGGGGAGATCGTCCTGGTTGCCCTGTTCGAGGAACCGGTCATCATCAAGAACAGCTTCGGCATCATCGGGGGGGAGTTGAGGATCAAAGGGGTGCAGATGTACAACCGGGAGGATTTCCTGGCCGCCATAGACCTGATTCGGGAACGGAGGGTCGAGGTCCTGCCCCTGGTGACCCACCGACTTCCGGTAGAGGAGGCACAAAGGGGACTGGAGATCCTCTACCGCAAGAGCGAGGATGTGGTGAAGGTGTTGCTGATTTATCCTTGAAGGCAAAGGAAAGATTCGGGAGGGAAAAAAGGAGGGAACCGATGAAAGGTACCATGCGCGCCATCGTGAAGGCCAAGCCCGAGCCGGGAGCTGAGTATCGGACCGACTGGCCCATTCCGCAGATCGGGCCCCACGATCTGCTGGTCAAGGTGAAGGCCTCGGCCATCTGTGGCTCCGATGTCCATATCTGGGACTGGACCGCTTACGCCCAGGCCCGCTTGAAGCTACCCATGTCCTTCGGCCACGAGTTCTGTGGGGAAGTGGTGGAGATGGGGGAGAGGGTGGAAGGGTTCGCCATCGGAGACCTGGTGGCGGGCGAAACCCACATCCCTTGTGGCCAGTGCTATCAATGCCGCACCGGCCTGCAACACATATGCCAGGACATGAAGATCCTGGGAATCCACACCCAAGGGGCCTTCGCGGATTACATGGCCATGCCCGCGGTGTGTGCCTGGAAGCTGCCCCGGGATTTCAACCCGGAGCTGGGAGCGGTGCTGGAGCCGATCGGGGTCGGCACCCATGGGGCCCTGGTGGGGCCAGTGGGGGCCCGGACAGTAGCAGTCCTGGGATGCGGTCCCATCGGCTGTTTCGCCATCGGGGTGGTGAAGGCCTGCGGCGCCCTGAAGATCTACGCCACCGACATCAGCGATATGCGACTGGAGATCGCCAGGAAGATGGGGGCCACCGTTACCTACAACCCCGAGAAGGTGGATGTGGCGGCGGAGATCCTCGAGGATACCAAGGGATGCGGCGTGGATGTGGTGCTGGATGTGAGCGGGGCTCCCAGCGCCATCAAGACCGGGGTGAAGATCGTGCGGAAAGCAGGGCGCTTCACCTTTGTAGGCATCCCCGAAGAGCCGGTGAGCCTGGATGTGCCCAACGAGTTCATCTACAAGGAAACGGAGGTGAAGGGGATCACCGGTCGGGTAATGTGGGAGACCTGGTACCAGGTCACCAACCTTCTTTCCTCGGGGCTGCTCAAGGTGGATCCGGTGATCACCCACCGTTATTCTCTGGAGCAATACCGAGAGGCCTTCGAGAATGTGAAGCACAAGAGAGGAGGAAAGGTCCTCTTCATCCACTGAGGTATCGGCCATGAGGATCAGCGGGATCGAAACGGTTTTGCTCTCCTACCCGATGTCAGAGGAGATGCGGGATTCCCGACTGCGGTTCTCCTCCCGTTCCTGTCTCCTGGTGAGGGTGGAGACCGATGCCGGGCTGGTGGGCTGGGGGGAATCCGCTGCCTACGGAGGCCCTTTGGCCTCCACTGCCGCGGTGATCGAGCGGGAACTGGCTCCTTACTTGATAGGGCAGGATCCTCTTTGTCCGGAGAGGCACTGGGATCGGATGTATCAGGGGACCATAATGAGGGGACGACGAGGGCTGATGATCGCCGCCCTGAGCGGACTGGACATCGCCCTGTGGGACATCCTGGGCCAAGCCTGCGGCCGGCCCCTCTATCAGGTTCTGGGGGGGGCACGAGATCGCCTGCGGGCCTATGCCAGCGGCGGCTTCTATACGGATAAGAAGGGAAAGAAGGAGCTGGCCGCGGAGATGGCCTCCTATGTGGAAGAGGGATACCGGGCGGTGAAGATGAAGATCGGTGGACTTCCCATGAGGGACGATCTGGAGCGTATTCGCGAGGTGCGGATGGCGATCGGCCCCGAGGTAGAGCTGATGGTGGACGCCAACTGCGCCTATACCCCCAAGCAGGCAATGGCCATGGCACAGCGGATGGAGGAGCTGGAGGTAGCCTGGTTCGAGGAGCCCACCTCCGCTGATCACCCGCAAGGATCCGCCCAGGTAGCTGCCTTTACCTCCATTCCCATTGCCGGATACGAAAGCGAGTTCAGCCGGTTCGGGTTCCGGGACCTGATCCTGGCGAAGGCGGTGGATATCGTCCAGCCCGATTGCATCTGGTCGGGGGGTGTAACCGAATGCAAGAAGATAGCCGCCCTGGCCTCGGCCTTCGGCCTGCCCTGCGTGCCTCACTGCTTCTCTTCGGCGGTGGCGTTGGCGGCCAACATGCATCTGATCGCCTCTATCCCCAATGGCTACCTGCTGGAGATGGATCGCAATCCCAATCCGTTGCGGGAGGAGTTGATCCGCGAGCCGATCCGAATCGACCAAGAGGGTGAGGTCAGCCTACCCGCACGCCCGGGGCTGGGAATCGAGATCGACCAGGGGGTGATAGATAGGTATCGCATCAAGGTGGGATAGGATCGGCGGCTCCGCCCTCAGGGCCGGCTTCGAATGCCGATCTGGTAGCTAAAAACATTGACGGAAAAGGGAGGATATTGGATGGAACAGAAGAAGGAAGAGCGAATTAAGATCACCGCCCCTATGCTCATCGAAATGAAGCAGAAGGGCCAGAAGATCACCATGATAACCTGCTATGATTATCCTTTCGCCGTCATGGTGGAGGAGGCAGGGATCGATATCGTGTTGGTGGGCGATTCTCTGGGCATGACCATGCTCGGTTACGAGACCACCCTCCCGGTTACCATGGACATGATGATCCACCATGCCAAGGCAGTGCGGCGGGGACTGAAGCACCCACTCCTGATCGGTGACATGCCATTCATGGCCTACCAGGCCTCGGTGGAAGAGGCTGTGCGCAACGCAGGTCGCTTCATGAAGGAGGCGGAGTGCGATGCTATAAAGCTGGAAGGCGGGGGTCCGGTGATCCCGCAGGTGAAGGCCATCGTCCAAGCGGGCATCCCGGTGATGGGCCATCTCGGCCTCACCCCCCAGTCCATCTTCGCCTTCGGTGGCTTCAAGGCCCAGGGAAGGAGCGGCATGGCAGCCAAGAAGATCCTGGACGACGCCCTGGCGCTGGAGGATGCGGGGGCCTTCGCGGTACTGCTGGAGTGTGTGCCCATCAAGGTCTCCGAGGTCATCAGCAAGAGGCTCACCGTACCCACCATCAGCATCGGGGCCGGTCCCTTCTGCGATGGTCAGTGTCTGATCTTCCACGACATGTTCGGCATGTTCCCCCGCTTCACCCCTAAATTCGTGAAGAGATACGGCAGCGTTTACGATGTGGTGGTGGGGGGATTGAAGCAGTATGTGGAGGATGTGCACAAGCAGGTCTTCCCCGAGGAGCAGCATGGGTTCAAGATACCCGATGCGGAGTTCCAGCAGTTCCTGGACCTGGCCAAATAGCCAGGCGGAAGAGGCCCCAGGATCTCTCCTGGGGCCTCTTTCCTTCCATATTCTACCCGGCCCTGCCCCTTGAGAGCAGAGCCTCGCGCTCCTGCCCAGTTCCAATGGAGGGAAAGGGATGATTTCCGAAAGCACCTTGTCCTTTCTGGCGGAGAGGGCAAGGATCATCCGGGCCCATGTGATCCGCATGGTGTATGCTGCCCAGTCCGGCCACATCGGTCCCAGCCTTTCCATCGCCGATCTCCTTTCGGCCCTCTACTTTCAGATCATGCGGATAGATCCCCGAAACCCCGGCTGGCCGGAGCGGGATCGGTTTATCCTTTCCAAGGGTCATGGCTGCTCCGCCTGGTATGCAGCGCTGGCCGAGCGTGGTTACTTTCCAGTGGAGGAGCTCCTCACCTTTCGCCGCCTGGGGAGCCGACTACAGGGACACCCGGACATGGCCAAGACACCGGGAGTGGATATGACCTCCGGCTCCCTGGGTCATGGCCTGGCGGCTGGGCTGGGGATGGCCCTGGCCGCCCGCCTCGACGGATTGGATTATCGGACCTATGTGATCCTGGGAGACGGAGAGATCCAGGAGGGATTGGTGTGGGAGGCGGCCCTGGCCGCTCCCCGGCTTGGACTGGACAATCTGGTGGCCATCCTGGACTGCAATCGTTGGCAAAGTGGTGGGGCGGTGGAGGAGATCCTGCCCCTGGAGCCACTGGCCGAGAAGTGGAGGGCCTTCGGGTGGTCCACCCAGGAGATCGACGGTCACGACCTGAAGGCCATCCTGGAGGCCCTGGAACGGGCCCGAGCCGTCGAGGGAAGGCCCTCGGTCCTCATCGCTCGCACCATCAAGGGGAGGGGAGTTTCCTTCATGGAAAACGACAATAAATGGCACATGACCCCTCCTACCAGAGAGGAAGCGGTGGCGGCCCTGGAGGAGCTGGGGGAGAAGGGGGTGGACCTTCCATGAGGGAGGAACGATCCACCATCGATGGCTTTGGCGAGGCCCTCTGCGAGGTGGGGCGGGAGCGGAGCGAAATAGTAGCCCTGGTGGCCGATACCCTCAAATCCATGGGCGTTTTGGCCTTCAAGGAATCGTGTCCGGAACGGGTGTTCGATCTGGGGATCGCGGAGCAGAACATGATCATGGTCGCCGCCGGCCTGGCCAGCACGGGCAAGATCGTGTTCGCGGCCAGCTATGCCGTCTTCCTCTCCCTGCGCACCCTGGAGCAGATTCGAACCTTCATCGCCTATCCGGGCCTGAAGGTCAGGATTGTGGCCGGATTGGGGGGACTCTCCGGGGGCCGGGATGGGGTGACCCATCAGGGCACGGAGGATCTCTCCCTGCTGCGGGCGATCCCCAATATGACCGTCATCAACCCGGCCGATGCGACGGAAGTGGAGAAGGCGGTGAGGGCGCTGGTGGATTGGCCGGGACCGGCCTATCTGCGCCTCTCCCGGCTGAAGACCCCGGTCTTCTTCTCTGCTGATCACCCCTTCCAGATCGGAAGGGCGAACCTGCTGCAGCCGGAGGGGGAGGATGTGGCCTTGGTGGTGACCGGCCTGCCGGTAGGACTGGCCCTGGAGGCATCGGATGCCATGCGAAAAGAGGGGATCGGGGCGCCGGTCCTGGAATTTCATACCCTGAAGCCGATGGATAAGGAGGCACTCTTCTCCTTGGCTTCCCGGTGCGGGGCCGTGGTCAGCATCGAGGAGAACAATATCCTGGGAGGGCTGGGATCGGCGGTGGCAGAGCTCTTGGCCGAGAGCTACCCGGTGCCGGTCTTCCGCGTGGGGATCGCCGACCGTTTCAGCGAATCGGCCTCACGGGAAGAGCTGTGGCAGCAGGCCGGCCTCACCGTGGAAAATGTCCTGGCGGCAGCGAAGCGGGCCCTCGCTCTCAAGGAAGCGATGGCCACCCGCGGGAGGAAAGGTCATGATCCTCGCTAAGATGAAGTGGCCGGAGGTGCAGGCGGAGGTGGAGAAGGGGACTCCGGTTCTGGTCCCAGTTGGTTCCACCGAGCAGCACGGACCTCACCTACCCCTGGATACCGATATGGCCATCTGCTATTACATCGCGGAGAAGGCGGCGGAGCGATCCCAGACCATCGTCGCTCCCCCCCTCAATTTCGGCTACAACGAGAAGGAATTGATGTTTCCGGGCACCATCTCGCTGCGGAGCGAGACCCTGCTGCACTGCCTGGTGGACATCTGCCTCAGCCTGGCCCGCTCCGGACTCCGACGGATCGCTATCATCAATGGCCATGGCTACAATCGCTTCCTCGTTCCCCAGGCGGCCCACATGGTCATGGAGAAGTCCGAGGCCCTGGTGGCTGCCATCACCTACTGGGACCTGATCTCCGACCTGGTGGAGAAGCACCGGGAGTCGAAGTTGGGAGGGATCTCCCATTCCTGCGAGTTCGAGACCTCCTGCCAGCTCTATCTGGACCCTGCTCATGTGGACATGAGCAAGGCAGTGGAGGAGGTCCCCCCCATCCTTTCCAAATACACCTGGAGCGACCTCGCCTCCGCCTCTCCGGTCTATATCCGGGCGAGGTTCGATCGGCTCTCCAAATCCGGGGTGATGGGCAATCCCCTTCTCGCCTCGGCGGAGAAGGGAAAGATCTGGGTGGAGGCTGCCATCGAGCGGCTGGCCGACTTTTTGGAGCGCTTCAAGCAGGACTTCGACCACCTGCTGCCGTAGGCGCTTTTCGCTATTCCCTTTCCACTCTCACCCTCCTCCCTTTCCAGGAGATCATTGAGATCATTCTCTTGCAAGCCCTATTCCCCTATCCCTCCCTGGCAGGACAGGGATTTGGCTGGATCGAAGATCGAGAAGATCTCGATTTGAGGAAGAGCCGGTCAGGAAACGAGGGGGAGGTACCAGACGGCCATAGTTCGGCGTATTTTAGGTGGTCCCCCCGCAGGGAAAGATGGCGGTATGGGTTTGGCGACAGAGCATAAGGGAGGACCAAGAGGGCCAAGGGGGCATTCCGCGCCAGGGACACGGCCAAGATTTGTTGCGTATAGCGCTAGGCAATAGATGAGCGGGAGGAGATGAATGGTGGTGATTCCGATCAAAGAGCGGTATGTAATCGAGGAAAATAGGAATCGCGTTGCGGTGAGGTTGGCGATGGAGGATTACCAAAAGCTGCTCGAAGAGCTTGAGCTGCTGGAGTCCATACGCGCCTATGACGCCGCCAAAGCCTCCGCTGACGAAGTCATCCCTTTTGAACAGGCCATTAGCGAGATCGAGCACAATAGATGAGGCCATACCGGATCCTGATTCTCCGGAGGGCTCAAAAGAGTTGGGCCGACTGCCGCGGGGGCCGTATGAGCGTATTCGCGACGCCATTCGTGATCTCGCCCCCAATCCGCGACCGTCGGGATGCCTCAAACTGACCGGTAGAGATGGATGGCGCCTGCGAGAAGGCGATTACAGAATTATTTAGGAGATCGATGATCGCCGAGGGGAAGTGAGGGTCTTAGATATTGGTCGCCGCCATGATGTTTGTCGCTGAGCAGGACCTAAGAGAGCGGGGGAGGAGAGGAAGCCGGCGCAAGTTCGAACGAGCGTTGGCCAAGGTAAGAGACATGGAGCCGCAGCCCCGCGTCGTCCTTTGAGGAGGGGGTCGCTCCTCGAAGCGGCAAGGACTTTTCCGAGAGAGGTAGGGCAGTTCGGCCGGATCATGGGGCGAGCGGGCGGGGCGGTATCGCTTCCAAGCCAGCGCAGAAAGGAAGGAGACCTACGGCCAATCGATGGGTCTATGGCAGGGTGGATCTCGCAAGTGGGACGAGGCGAGCCCGCATGGGCTTGCTCGTTCGCCCACATCCCTCCCGGGTGCTCAGTGTCTTCCTTCTCCTCTTCCTCCTCCTGATTTCCCTGCCCTCCTCCGCTCAGGAGCGGGCCTCCACGGGCTCCGGCTTCCTGGTGGATTGCAAGGGCTATCTCCTCACTGCCGCCCATGTGGGGGAGGGGGCCCCCTTGATCGAGGTACAACTGAAGGACAACCGAATCCTCCCGGCCACCATCCTTTCTCTGGACAAGGATCACGACCTGGCCCTGCTCAAGATCGAGGCCACCAATCTCCCCTTCCTTCCCATCGGCAACTCCAATGCCGCCAAGGTGCAGGAGGAGGTCTGGGCCCTCGGCTTTCCCTTGGGAGCCGCCCTCGGTGGGGAGGGCACCGCAACCAAGGGCAGCCTCAGCGCCATCCTCTCCTACCGGGCCCGACGCCTCTTCCAGCTGGACGGACCCATCAATCCCGGCACCAGCGGCGGTCCTTTGGTCAACAACAAGGGGCAGGTGATCGGGGTGATCCATGCCAAGCCGGGGGCGAAGGCCGGCCAGGAGTTCGAGATTGCAGCCATCACGGAGGGATCGGCTTGGCCGTCTCCATCAGCTTTGCCCTTCCCCTCTTATCCACCATCCCGGAGTTTGACCTCACTGCCCCTGGCAAATTGAGGCCGGTTCTGAAGCCCACGGAGATCGCAGAGAAGGCCATCCCCGCCATGGTCCAGCTCATCGCCCGCTCCGCCCCGGAAGGTTGAGTCGCCCGTCCGTTCCCCCCCGGGGAGAGAGCCGCCCAGGGGATCGAGACCTATAAGGAACCCCTCACCGGCATGGAGTTCGTCCGGGTCCAGGGCGGCTGCTTCCAGATGGGGGATACCTTCGGGGATGGTGAGGCGGAGGAAAGGCCAATCCACCAGGTGTGCCTCTCCAACTTCTATCTGGGTCGGTACGAGGTCACGGTGGGCCAGTTCCGGGCCTTCGTCAACGCCACCGGTTATCGTACCGAACCGGAGAGGGGGGCTGGGCCTTGGGCCCCACCCCCCAGGGATGGGGCAAGGTCAAGGATCGGAGTTGGAGGAATCCCGGCTTTCCCCAGACCGATGACCATCCCGTGGTCTGCGTCTCCTGGAACGATGCCCAAGCCTTCCTCCACCGGCTGAGCCGGAAGCCTGAAAAGACCTTCCGCCTTCCCACCGAGGCGGAGTGGGAGTATGCGGCCCGCTCGGGAGGTAAGCGCTATAAATACAGTTGGGGCAATGGCAGCCCCTCCGGCAATATCCGGGATGAGGCGCTTAAACGGGCCTATCCCCAGGCAAAAGGGCAGTGGCAGGGATACGATGAGGGCTTCGTCTATACCGCCCCGGTGGGCAGCTTCTCCCCCAATGAGCTGGGCCTTTACGATATGAGCGGAAATGTCTGGGAGTGGTGTCAGGACTGGTACGAGCAGGATTATTATGCCAGGAGCCCTAAGGACAATCCGGCCGGGCCGGGCAGTGGCGAATACCGCGTGCTCCGCGGCGGTTCCTGGAGTGCTGTTCCCCGGGGTGTCCGAGCGGCGAACCGGAACAGGGGCTGGCCCTCAGATCGGGTCTGCGGCGTCGGGTTCCGCGCGGCCTTTCCCCTCCGCTAGCACAGGAGCAGGGGGCTGGGGCCTGGGAATTCGAGCGAAATGCCCGCTCGCTCCAGCGCTGGACCTCTCGAAACCTCGAACCCTATCTCCCCAATACCTTCTCCATGGCCTTCACGAAGCGATCGATCTCCCTCTCGCTCATGGGGGTGGAGATGCAGCCCATGCCTCGTTCCGAGAAGAAGATGCCTTCTCCCATGAGGCCCAGGAAGGCCTCCCTGAGCTTGGCGGGGTCGCCGGTACGGGCGGTGCGGTAGTCGGTGATCTCGGCCGCCGTGAAGTGAAGGCAGAACAAAGATCCCACCCCTATGGCCTGGGCCGCCACTCCCGTTCTCTGAAAGAGCAGGTTCAGCCGCTTGCGCAAAAGGTCCCCCAGGGAATTGATGTGCTGGTAGGCCTGGGGGGTCAAGAGCTTGAGGGTGGCGATGCCCGCCGCCATCCCCACCGGGTTGCCGTTGTAGGTCCCGGGATGGGGGATGGAGGGGCTGCCGCTTCTCGGATCCAGCAGGGACATGATCTCCTTTCTTCCCCCGAAGGCCGCCACCGGAAATCCCCCGCCGATTATCTTCCCCATTAGCGTGATATCGGGCCTCACCCCGTAGAGGGCCTGGGCCCCCCCGGGATGGAGGCGGAGGGTGATGATCTCGTCGAAGATGAGCACGATCCCCTCTTTTTGGGTGATCTCTCGCAGGAAGGGGAGGAAGCCGTCCCGGGGAGGGATCATGCCCGCCAGGGCGGGGATGGGCTCCACGATCAGGGCCGCTATCTCCCCCCGATGGTGCTGCAGGATCCGCTCCACCCCCTCCTGGTCGTTGAAGGGCAGGACGATTACCTGATCCGCCGTTTCTCGAGGGATGCCGGCGGCCTCGGGGACGCTCAAGGGGGCCTCCTTGGGCCCCAGCCTTTCCACCGGTGCCCGGACACTGATCTGGACCAGGTCGTAGGTGCCGTGAAAACCGCCCTCGAACTTGGCAATCTTGGGTCTTCCGGTGAAGGCCCGCGCCGCCCGCAGGGCAAACATGGCCGCCTCGGTCCCGGAATTGACGAAGCGCAGTTGCTCCACTGAGGGTACCCGTTCCTGGATGATCTGCGCCAATCGGATCTCCGACTCGGTAGGAGAGGCGAAGGCAAACCCCTTACTGATGGCCTCGCGCACAGCCCGGCACACCCGGGGGTGCCGATGGCCTAGGATTAGGGCCGTATAGTTGTTGACGAAGTCCAGACGCCGGTTACCATCCACATCCCAGATGTAGCATCCCTTGCCCTTGGCGATATAAGGTGGGTAGGGCAGAAAGAAGACCGAGGTACGGGTGGTCCCCCCGGGCATGAGTTGAAGTGCCCGCTGATACAGGCGACGCGAGCGGGGGGTCGAGCGCTGGTAGGCGTGGACCGTTTCGGTGTCTCTCATGATCGCCCCTTTCCCCGAAGGATCCATATTTCGTCTTCACTGTCGTTTCTCTGCTTCCCGGCTGAAGCCGTGGCTCGCCAGCCGCTGGCCCAGGGACCAGTACTCGCGGGAGGGAAGATGGTAGGCCAGGGGCCGGATGAGCTCCCCCTTCCAGTTGCCTGCCTCATCCACGCATTCTTCGTTCAGGTGGGCAGCCACCACCTCGGCCAGGAAGAGGTCGTGGGTCCCCAGGTTGAGGGTCTGCCTGACCTTGCACTCCAGGTTGATGGGACACTGCTGGATTAACGGTGCCCTCACCACGGTGGCGGAAAGGGGGGTGAGGCCGGTGGCCCCGAACTTGTCCACCTCGCGTCCGGAAAGGCTGCCACACAGATCCACCTCCCGTACTAGATCGGGGGAGGGGATGTTGACAACCAGTTCGCCCGCCGCCGCTATCAGCCGGTGAGAATGGCGGTTGGGCCGAATGGCAATCCCAATCATGGGGGGATCGAAGCAACAGATCCCGACCGCGGCCACGGTGAGGACATTGGGAGGAGAATCCTTCCCGGGGCAGGTGATGAGGCAGACGGGCAGGGGAGTGAGCAAAGTGGAGGGCTTGATCATCCTCTTGGCCATGACATTTTCTCCTTCTCCTTTGTGAGCGGGGAGCGAAATCAGGTCAGCGAGGGGTCAAGGCTACCCGCAACGCCTCCGGGCTTTCCGCCGCCAGATCGAAGGCCTTCTCCCACTCCTGCAAGGGAAAGACATGGGAGAGAAGGGGCTCCAGCCTGACCTTTCCTTGTTCCACCAGCTGGATGGCGGCCTTCCAGGAGGTCCAGAGGTGGGAGATCTCCCCCTTGATGTCCAGCTCCTTGACGATTATCTTGCGGGTATCCAGCGAGGCGGTGACCCCTCCCCTTATTCCCCCGCCGGAGATCAAAATCCGACCCCCGGGGCGGGCCAGGTCCAGGGTCTCCTCCACTGCCCGGGGGGAGCCGGTGTTCTCCACCACCACATCCGCCCCCACCCCGGAGGTCATGTCCTTCACCACCTCCAGGAGATCCTCCTTTTCCACATTCACCACCCGATCCGCCCCCAATTCCCGGGCCAGCTTGAGGCGGGTACTCTGGTCGCGGCTCAGTCCGGTGACGATGATGGGCGAAGCCCCGACCGCCTTTCCGATCTGGAGGAGGATGAGGCCGCGGGCACCGGGGCCCAGAATGAGCAGGGATTCCCCCGGTTTCAGCTCCATCCGCTCGATCAGGCTGTGGAAAGATCCCGCCGTGGGCTCGATCAGGACCGCCTCCCGAAGGCCTACCGAATCGGGAAGCCGGTGGAGGTGCCTCTCCGGCCACACTGCATAGGGGGCGAAGGCACCACCGGCGCGGTAGTGGATTCGCTGATCGGAGGGGTTCATGCGGGCACAGATGTTGATCCGGCCCGTTCGGCAGTTGATGCACTTGCCGCAGTAAAAGGTAACGATCTCGCCCACCACCCGGTCCCCGGGCCGGAAATCGGTCACCGCCTCCCCCACCCCGATCACGGTGCCGGACATCTCGTGTCCGGATACCACCGGCTGCGGGGGGCCCGACAGGCCCTTCCGGTTCCGGTCCTTCCATTTGTGCACGTCGCTGCCGCAGATCCCACAGAAGGCGACCTCGATCAGCACATCGTGGGGGGTGAAGGGATTTTCTCCGATCTTGGGTTCGGGTACCTCTTCCAGCCGGTAGTGGCCGTCAGGATAGAGCACCAGTCCTTGCATTGAGTCCTCCTTTGGGGATTCGGTTACGGATTCGAGGCCTGGCCAGGCTGTGGAGGCGATCCTGCCCTTTCCGGACCTCCGGCACCGAGGACCTCGGAGACTGTCCGGATCAGCCTGTCCAGGGTGAAGGGTTTGAGCAAAAAGCCCTCTATGACCAAGCCGGCTTCCTTCGCTGCCCTCTCCTCCCAGTCGCTTCCGGACATGACGATGATGGGAAGGGAGGGTTTCAGGCGGCGCAAGGCCCGAATGCAAGAGGGACCGTCCATGATGGGCATGCTCGAATCGATGAGCACCAAAGAGATCCTCTCCCGGTGCTCGGCACAGAGGGATACTGCCTCGGCGCCATCGGAGGCGCCGAGGACGGCGAATCCGTACAGTTCCAAGGCGCTCCGGAGGATTTCCTGGGTAGAGGCCTCATCGTCTACCACCAGGATGAGCTGGCCGGCGCCAATGGGTGTGGCGGTCAGCTCTTCGGGGACCAGGGTCACCTCGTATGCGGGCAAGGCAGGCAAGAAGATCCGAAACTCCGATCCCTTGCCCACCTGGGAGGAGACCTGGACGAATCCTCCATGCAGCTTCACGATAGAACGGACCATAGAGAGGCCCAATCCCGTACCTCTTCCTGCTTCCTTGGTGGTGAAGAAGGGATCGAAGATTCGTGGCAGTAGGTGGGGAGGGATACCGGACCCGGTATCGGAGACGCAAAAGACCACATAAGGTCCCGGCTTGGCTTCGGGCTGCATGGCGCAATAAGCTTCGTCGAGGGAGACATTCTGGGCTGAGAGGCAGAGAGTCCCCCCCATGGGCATGGCGTCCTTGGCGTTCACGCAGAGGTTAATGAGGACCTGCTGAAGCTGAACCGGATCCCCGGAAACAGGTTGGAGATCCTTTTGCATCTCTGTCCGGACCTCGATGGATTTTGGAAAGGTCTCTCGGGCGAACCTCACTACCTCGTTCAAGATGTGCTGGGGAGAGATCAATAGCTCCCTTCCTCCCAATCCGCGGGCGAAGGAAAGGATCTGTTTCACCAAATCCGCCCCCCGCTGGGCGTTCGTGATGATGGAGGAAAGCATATTGTGGAGATTGGGTTCGGAAATCTGGCTTTCCAAAAGCTCGGCATTCATCAGAATAGGGCAAAGGATGTTGTTCAGGTCGTGGGCGATTCCTCCCGCCAACAATCCTATGGACTCCAACCTCTGAATCCGAAGGAGCCGTTCCTCCATGGCCTTCTTCTCGCTCAGGTCCCGGATCAAGGTCAAGGAGGCCTGGGTGTCCCCCCAGGGAATTACCCGGGAAGAGACGGCTACCTCTATCAGCGATCCGTCCTTGCGGCGATATCGGCGCTCTATGCTCAGGGTGCCCTGCTTCAAGACTCGTTCGATGGTGGCATCGACCTCTTCTCGATCCAGCCCTACGAGGTCGTAAATGGTCAACTCCCGCAATTCTTCCGAGGAATAACCGAGCAGATTCAAAAGGGCGGGATTGGCTTCCAGGATGCGGCGGGTTGGGATCTCCCACAGAAGGATTCCATCAGGGGATCCTTCCACGATGGCCCGGTAGCTGGACTCACGCCTCCGATCGGTCTCATGGGCTTGGGCAAGCTTCATCCTTTCTTCGGCCTCTTGCAGTGCACGGCGGACTGCTGGAGCTAAGCGGGAAGTAAGTCGGTTCTTATGAATGAAATCGGCGGCGCCACTTTTCAGCGCCTCGACTACCAGCTCTTCCCCTACCGGCTGGGAAAGGAAAAGGAACGGGGCATGAGGAGACTTTTCTTTCGCCACCGCCAGGGCGGAGAGGCCGTGGAAGGAGGGTAGGGAATAATCCGCGAATATCAGGTCGAATCTCCCTCCATCCAAGGCCTCGAGGAAATCAGAGCGAGTTTCCACCTGCCGTACCTGGCAAGAGATTCCCTCCGCCGCCAGGACCTTCTGCACCAACTCGGCATCAGCGGGATCTTGCGCTAGATACAGGATGTGGAGAAGCCGTTGCATACCATTTTACCTCCTTTGCACAAATCAAATAAGCAGATAAAAAGGCCCGTCCAGTCCGAGATCGGCTCGGGATGGGGCCGATAGGGAAATGTATAATGAAATTTCGGTGAATCTGGCTGCTATTCATCCTACCAAGCTTAGCCGGAGTCTCAATTGATTGCTTCCGCGGCGCGGTCGTCAACCGGGGATGGTCTCGGGTGCGACGGCGCCCTCGGTCTTGCTCCGTGAGGGGATGATGCAGATGAACTCCAGGATCTCCTGCCCGGTGTTACGGAAGCAGTGCTCCTCTCCCGGAGGGACGAAGACGACCGAGCCCGGCTGGAGGGGGGCCTGGAAGTCCTTCTGGAAGACGATTCCGGTGCCCTTCAGGACGAACACCTGGTGCTCCCAGGGATGACGATGGTGATGGGACTGAGCTCCCGGCTGCACCTCCACCACACGGAGATCGAAATTGGGGGCGCCATCCTTCTCGCTGATTACCCAGCGAATGCCCACCTTTCCCCCTTCCAGCCTCTCCAGCTCCACCTCCTTATAATGCTGCCTTACCAGCATGGCCATCCCCCTTTCCCGGTTCCCAAGAGAGTCCGCATCGAATCGGCCCCTTTGCCAAATCGATGATTAAATTTACGGCAGCAGAGGGGAAGAGTCAAGGAAAAGGCAAGACCAGGGAGGGCGGGGAAAGATTGAACGAAAAGGGAGATCTGGTATACTATAGCCTTGCCCTTTCATATGGATTCCGCCTTTCCATGATGATGCATTCGCGGCGACAAGGGCCGTTACCGGGGTATATCTCGCTCCATCGCCAGGGGATCTTGGCCCAGCGGATAGAGGAGGCGATCTCCCTGCTGGAGTGGTGTCATCTCTGCCCGCGCGCCTGCGGTGCCCATCGGCTGCGGAACCAGCCGGGCTTCTGCGGTGCCGGTCGTTGGGCCAAGGTGGCGAGCGCCAACCTTCATTGGGGAGAAGAGCCTCCTTTGGTAGGAGAGGGGGGTTCGGGGACCATATTCTTTTCTCATTGCAGCCTCCGCTGCTGCTTCTGCCAGAACTATCCTCTCAGCCACCTGGGGAACGGGAGGATGATGGATGCGGCAGGATTGGCCCGGGTGATGCTGGGGTTGCAAGAGAGAGGGGCCATCAACCTGAACCTGGTCACCGCCTCCCACTACCTCCCTCAGATCCTGGAGGCGCTCCCCCTGGCCATCGAGGGGGGATTGCGTCTCCCCCTGGTCCATAACTGCGGAGGATACGAATCGGAGGAGAGCCTCCGTCTCCTGGAGGGGATAGTGGACATCTACTTGCCCGATGCCAAGTACGGGGAGGTGAGGTGGGCGAGGCTCTATTCCCAGGCGCCCGACTATGTGGAGGTCAACC